>Ga0265297_10000721_pt1 | contig 91759 bp, 95 predicted proteins | sample Munlanlwell13791_FD_192502 | JGI IMG/M metagenome (GOLD analysis project Ga0265297, IMG submission 192502) | Leachate microbial communities from a municipal landfill in Southern Ontario, Canada - Leachate well 137-91 | ecosystem: Engineered > Solid waste > Landfill > Unclassified | place... | reverse complement strand
ATTTTGCCGAATCGATAGGCCATGTCGATGAAGGAATGATCAAAAAGTACATCGACGAACAGAGCAAATAGCCAGATTATGTAGAGGGTTTGAAACCACGGGCTTTAGCCCGTGGAGTATTCATTATTTTTTTATAAGTATAAGGAGCGCTATGGGTATCGACAAAAAAACAGTAGAAGATGTGGCGCATTTGGCGCGGATTGAGCTAAATGCGGAAGAATTGGAGAAATTATCCAGCCAATTGGAGCATATTTTGGCGTTTATTGATAAGTTAAGTTTATTGAATACCGAGAATATCGTTCCTACAAGCCATGTCCTTGCGATCAACAATATATTAAGAAAAGACGAGCCTAAGGCTTCGTTACCTATCGATAAGATTTTGAAGAATGCCCCTGAGAAGCAAGGCAGTTTTTTTGTTGTCCCCAAGGTAATCGAATAAGATGGAATCCTGCAAATTAACCGCTCACGAACTCCTCGAGAAAATAAAAAATGGTGAAATAGCCTCCGAACAGATATTTTCAGATTTAAGCAAAAGAATTGAAGGGGTTGATTCCAAAGTTAAGGCTTATGTTAGAACTAGCGATTCGCAGCCTCTGGTTCACAATTCAAATTTCAGAGGAATTCCTGTATCTATAAAAGATAATATTTGCACTGAAGGCTGCAATACTGAATGTTGCTCAAAAATTCTTGTAGGATTTAATCCTCCATATAGCGCTACTGTAATCAATAAAATAATTGAATCGGGAAATAGTTTCATGGGGCTAAAATGCAATATGGATGAGTTTGCCTTTGGTTCATCAACGGAGAATTCCTGTTTTGGCCCTACGCACAATCCTTGGAATCTGGAATGTGTCCCTGGAGGTTCTTCCGGAGGCTCTGCTGCGGCGGTAGCAGCGGATGAGGCAATTTGGGCTCTAGGCTCAGATACCGGCGGTTCAATCAGGCAGCCGGCGTCTTTTTGCGGCGTAGTGGGGCTGAAACCGACTTATGGCCGGGTTTCGCGTTTTGGTTTAATTGCTTTTGCTTCCAGCCTTGACCAGATTGGCCCGTTAACTAAAGATGTTCGGGATTCTGCGCTCTTAATGAATATAATCTCGGGTTACGATCCAAATGATTCCACATCCATTAATACCCCGGTTCCGGATTATACAAAAGATTTAATCAATGATGCTAAAGGAATTAAAGTCGGTATTCCCAGGGAATATTTCGTGGAAGGGCTAGATCCCGAGGTTAAATTGATAATTGAAGAGGCTGTAAATAAATTGAAAACCTTAGGTGCGCAATTTAAAGAAGTGTCGCTACCGCATACAGAATACGCGGTTCCGGTTTATTATATTCTGGCTACAGCTGAAGCCAGCTCAAACCTCGCTCGCTTTGATGGCGTGCAATATGGGCTAAGGGCTAAAACCCAAAATTTAATCGATATGTATAAAAAAACCCGCCAGCTTGGATTCGGCGATGAGGCCAAGCGTAGAATAATCCTGGGGACATTCGCTCTTTCACACGGTTATTATGATGCTTACTATCTGCGGGCGCTCAAGGTGCGCACCCTTATTAAACAGGATTTTGATAATGTATTTAAGGATTTTGATTGTATTATTACGCCTACTTCGCCTACCTCAGCGTTTAAAATCGGCGAGAAAGTGGATGATCCGCTTAAAATGTATCTTTCGGATATTTATACGATATCGGTCAACCTTGCGGGAATCCCGGCGATATCTATCCCTTGCGGTTTTACCAAAAAAGGGTTGCCGGTAGGCTTGCAAATTCTAAGCAAGCATTTTAACGAAGGAATGCTTTTTCGGTTAGCTTATGCTTACGAGCAGAATACCGAATGGCATAAAATGAAACCAAAGCTATGAAATACGAAGCAGTAATAGGATTAGAAGTCCATTTGCATTTAAACACTAAAACTAAAGCTTTCTGCGGTTGTTCTACAGAGTTTGGCAAAGAGCCGAATTCGCAGGTCTGCCCGGTTTGCCTGGGTTTTCCCGGGTCTTTACCGGTTTATAACCAGACTGCCCTGGATTACGCCATAAAAGTCGCTCTTGCTTTAAACTGTAAAGTTCAAGAATATACCAAATTTGACCGGAAAAATTATTTCTATCCGGATTTGCCGAAAAATTATCAGGTTTCGCAATACGACCTTCCTTTGTCTGTTTGCGGTTTCCTTGATATTGAGCTGGATGGCAAGCTTAAGCGTATTGGCATAACCCGCGTACATATGGAAGAGGACGCGGGAAAACTGATCCATCAGGATAATTCCAGTCTCGTGGATTTTAACCGCACCGGAGTGCCGCTTTTAGAAATTGTGAGCGAACCGGATATTAATTCCCCGGAAGAAGCCTATGAATATTTATCTACACTTAAAAGCACTATTCAATACCTGGAGGTTTCGGATTGCGATATGGAAAAAGGTTCGCTGCGCTGCGACGCCAATATTTCATTAAGGCCAGCGGGCGAGAAGGCTCTTGGAATAAAAACCGAATTGAAAAATATGAATTCATTCAAAGGAGTTAAAGACGCGCTAAGTTATGAAATCAAACGTCAGGCGGAAATGCTGGATTCCGGGGAAACACTTACGCAAGAGACGCGGCTTTGGGATGTCAAGGCTCAAGAGACGGTTTCTATGCGCACTAAAGAAGGGGCCAAGGATTACCGTTATTTTCCTGAACCGGATTTGCCTCCTTTTATAATCAAAGAAGATAAAATCACAGAAATCAGAAAAACTATTCCTGAATTGCCCAAGGAAAAGATGCAGCGTTTTATAAAAGAATATGGTTTATCCGAATATGATGCTAAAATTTTGGTTAACAGTGGGGCGGGTAGTCGGTTTAGTGAAGAAGCGATGAAGGCATTCCCGGATGAAAATAAAAAGCCGGTAGCTAATTGGATAATCGGTCCCCTAACTGCTTTAGCAGCGAATTATAATCTTCAGATTTATGAGTTGAATATTTCGCCCGATAATTTTATCGAGTTGGCTATGTTGGTTGAAAAAGACCAAGCTATTTCCAATCTTACTGGAAAGACTGTCTTGGAAGAAATGTATAAGACGGGAAAATCCGCCAAAGAAATTATTACAGAAAAAAATCTGGCTCAGATTTCCGATTCAGGGAGTTTGGGCGGTGTTATTGAAGAAGTTATCAAAGAAAACCCCAAGTCAGTTTCCGATTTTAAGGCTGGAAAAGCTAACGCGGTTATGTTTTTAGTGGGACAAGTAATGCGTAAAAGCGCGGGGAAAGCTAATCCTAAAGTCGTGCAGGATTTAATCAAAAAAAGGCTGGAAAGTGCGTAAAAAGATTATTTTTATTTCGGTTCTGGCGTTCGTTTTCTTTGCTTCGGTATCATTAGCTGTTTCTTTTGACCGGAAGAAGCGGGATGATTTATATAAGCAGGTCGAGTTTTTTTCGGATGTCTTGACAATTGTAGATGCCGAGTATGTGGATGAAATAAAACCAAAAGATATGGTTTATGGAGCGTTAAGAGGGGCGCTCTCGTCTTTGGACCCTCACAGTCAGTTCATGGATCCCGACACGTATGATGAATTGAAAGTAGATACTGAAGGAAGATTCGGCGGCTTAGGGGTTGAGATTTCCATAAAGGACGGGTTAATTACAGTCATTACCCCCTTGGAGGATACTCCGGCATGGAAAGCGGGAATTAAACCCGGAGATAAAATAATTAAAATAAATAGTGAACTGACCCGCGGTATGGATTTAACCGCGGCAATGAAAAAACTGCGGGGTAAGCCAGGGGAGATGGTTAATCTTACCGTAATGAGAGGTCCGGATAAAGAACTCCTGGAATTTAAAATTATTCGCGCAGCCATCAAGATTAATGATATAAAAACGGCGGAAATACTTGAAGGCGGAATTGGTTATATTAAAGTCGTGGAATTCAGGGAAACGACTTCCAAAGATTTCGATAATGTCTTCGAAAAAATATCCAAAACCGGCATAAAATCTTTGATATTGGATTTACGCAATAATCCCGGAGGATTACTGGAAAGCGCGCTGGATGTAACCGGAAAATTCTTACCTAAAGGCAAATTAATCGTTTTCACGAAAGGAAGGAAGGAAAATCAGAATCTGATATTTAACTCAAACAGCGAACATCCAATTCTTAACCTGCCGCTCGCGGTTTTGATTAATGAAGGGTCGGCTTCGGGAAGTGAAATTGTCGCAGCTGCTTTACAGGAATATAAACGCGCAACAATATTAGGCGTAAAATCGTTCGGTAAGGGTTCGGTGCAAACGGTTATCCCTTTAAGCGACGGTTCAGCTTTAAGATTGACTACCAGTAAATATTTTACTCCTTCAGGAAAAGAAATTCATGGTAAGGGAGTGATTCCGGATATTATTGTAGAAATGCAGACAAGCAAGGAAGAGCAAGAAATTATTGAAGAATCCGGGTCAGATGAGAAACCGGATACAAATGAAAAGATAAGGGATTATAATTCGGATCCTGTGATTATGTCCGCGGTTAATCTGTTAAAAACTCAACAATGAAAAAATTGTTTGGCATAATTTTAATATTTATCTTGGCGGCGGCGGTGATTTCTATATTTACGGCTGGCCCTAAAAAACCAACAAAAAGAATACCGCCTATTAAAGGAAAAATCGCCATTGTTCTGGACGATTGGGGATACAATTTAAGCAATCTAAAGATCGTAAGCGGAATTAGATACCCGCTTACTGCGGCGGTTTTACCGGAAGCTACTCATACGAAGAAAGTTTCCGAAGAATTGCATTCTAAGGGGTATGAAATTATCCTGCATCTTCCTATGGAGCCGGAAGAGCGCAATGATCTAGAGAAAAATACGGTTACAACATCCTTAACCAAAGATGAGATCCTGAAGATCCTGAATCGGGATTTGGCCGATGTTATTTATGCCCGGGGAATATCCAATCATATGGGCTCTAAAGCGACTTGCGATATAAGAACCATGAGGATTATCTTCGAAGAATTAAAGAAGAGGGGGCTTTACTTTTTGGATAGCTATGTTACTCCTGAATCGGTCTGCCGGGAATTAGCGCAAAAAATGAATCTGGTTTCGCTCAGGCGCGATGTATTCTTGGATAACATAGAAGAAAAAGAATATATTAAAAAGCAGATTTACATATTAAAAAACAAGGCGAGAGTAAAAGGATTTGCCATAGGAATAGGCCATGATCGCAAGATTACTCTAGAGGTTTTGCGAGAGGTTATGCCTAAGCTGGCTGAGGAAGGTTACAGATTTGTTTTCTTGTCGGAGTTAAAACGATGCTAGTTTTGGGTATAGAGACATCTTGCGATGAAACATCGGCAGCAGTAGTTAAAGACGGAAGAGATATTTTAGCTAACTCTGTCGCCTCCAGCCTTGAATTCCATAAGAAATTCGGCGGTGTTATTCCGGAAATAGCTTCCCGGATACAGCTAGAGACGATTACCGGAGTTACGCAGAACACCATAAAGAAAGCAAAAATACGCTTAAGAGAGATTGATTTGATTAGCGTAACCAATGGCCCCGGCTTAATCGGGTCATTGTTGGTAGGTATTTCGTTTGCCAAAGCCTTGAGTTTGAGTTTAAATAAACCCATATTGGGGGTTAACCATGTGTATAGTCATTTTTACTCCAATTTTCTATGCGGCGAAAAAATAAAACTGCCTTTTATTGCCTTGGTTGTTTCCGGGGGACATACGAATTTATATTGTGTTTACGATTTTGACAACATTGAATTACTAGGACAGACCAGGGACGACGCCTGTGGAGAAGCGTTTGATAAAGTGGCTAAGATATTAGGGCTTGGTTACCCCGGGGGGCCGGTTGTTGAGAATATGGCCAAATCCGGTGACCCTAAGAAAATCCGATTCAATTGTTCAGGAACAAAAAATGAGCTGGATTTTAGTTTTAGCGGTATAAAAACTGCGGTGCTGTATTGCGTTAAGGATAACTTGTCCAGCGGCAAACGGATAAAAATTGCTGATATCGCAGCCAGTTTTCAGGAAACAGTTATCGATTCTCTTGTTACAAAAGCCTTGCTTGCCTGTAAAATTAAACAGATTAAACGCTTGGTGATTGGAGGAGGAGTTGTGGCAAATGGGAGTTTAAGAGAAAAATTTAGCCAAGCTGCCAAGAATTCCGGTTTAGATTGTTATTTTCCTCACACAGCGTTATGCACGGATAATGCCGCGATGATAGCGGGAATGGGTTATCAATTGTTTAAAAAAGGCTGCCGGTCAGATTTAAATTTAACTATAGAATTAGATTAGAAGTTGCGCAAACGGAGGGGATAGCTATGCTTACAGATAATCAGATTGCGCTGCGGTTAGTGATAACTGCTATTTTAAGCGGTTTAATTGGGCTTGAAAGACAGTTTCATAAAAGAACAGCTGGTTTACGAACTCATATTTTAGTCTCTCTGGGTTCTTGTCTTATAATGTTGACATCTCTTTATGTTTTTGATATATATAAAGAGATAACCAAGCTTGATCCGGCGAGGATGGCTGCCGGCGTGATTACCGGAATCGGTTTTTTGGGGGCGGGAACAATCATTCGTGAAAAGGAAGGTGTGAAAGGTTTGACTACAGCCGCCAGCCTTTGGGTGGTAGCCGGAATTGGTCTTGCCTGCGGATGCGGTTTTCTTAACGCTGCAATTTATACCACAATTCTAACCTTGATTATCCTATTCTTTTTTAGGCATATAGAAACGTTAGTTTTTAATGAAGATAGGGAAAATAGCGATAAAAAGCAAGGAGGTAAAGATGGCCTTTAAGAAAAGGGTAGAAGAGAAAATTCTAGATGTCGATGCCTCAATGCAAGGAACTTTGAGCTTTAAGGATGCGGTAAATTTACGCATTAATGGAAAATTTGAAGGAAATTTGGAAACCAAGGGAAATTTGACCGTTGGTTCAGCCTCTGTGGTTAATGCGGATATAGTCGGGGATAATATCATTATTGGCGGCAGAGTCAGGGGAAGGATTACGGCCAAAGAAAGGTTAACTATTTTACCGACAGCGATGGTCGAAGGAGACATTTTCCCGGCGAAGCTAAATATTGCTGAAGGCGCGATCCTGGAAGGCCGCTGTTGTATGTTGCACGATTTTTTGAACCCCGAAGAACTGGCCAGATATCTGGAAGTAGATCTTAATTCTATCATGGAATGGGCAAATTCCGGCAAAGTCCCGGGACATAAAGAAGGAAATAACTGGAGATTTGAAAGGAAGGCTATCGATTGTTGGGTAGCTTCCGGGCAGATCGATAAATAAGAGGTTAATTGACTTATGGCTGAAGAAAAACTTTTAACTGTAAGAGAAGTTTCAGTCCTGTTGTGTATTTCGGAAAAAGAAGTAATGGGCTTGGCTGAAGCTGGAAAGATTCCCGCCTACAAAGTAGGAGGAGTTTACTTAAGATTCAAGAGGGATCAAGTTTTAGGGTATCAGAAATCCAGCCAGACATTAAATGATGTTAAAACGGAAGCGCACTCAAAGAATGCCCTTGAGGATAAACTAAGTGATTTCTTCTATTTTAATGATTTTTACATCTTCGCGATTACCCTTATAGTTTTATTGCTTGTGGTAATTTTGCGGGGTTAAATTCAGAAAATAATGTCTTCAAAATCCGGTTTTTGTGATTTAGGTTTTGCTAAGGTAGATATTGGCAGGCAGAAACGCAGAGGTTTTGCTGAGGCTATCTACTGTCCGGGTAAAACTCGGGAGCACATCAAAAGCATATCTCTCCAGTTAGTCAAAAACAAGCAGGATCTTTTACTTACAAGATTGGATAAAAAGACCTTCGGTTATCTAAAAAAACAGATTTCCGGTTTAAGGTATAATTCTTTGGCTAAAATCGGTTTTTTGCTTAAGAAGTCCGGTTTTAAGAAAAAGGGGCTGGTTTTAGTTATTTCTGCGGGGACAGCGGATCTCCCCATAGCCGAGGAAGCAGCTGTTACTTTAAAAGTAATGGGCAATAAAGTTGAATGTCTTTATGATGTCGGGGTAGCGGGAGTACACCGCATTATAAATCACATTCGGCTTTTAAAGAAAGCCAGAGTAATTATTGTAGTTGCCGGAATGGAAGGCGCATTAGCTAGCTTGGTAAGCGGATTAGTCAGTGTTCCTGTCATTGCTGTGCCGACTAGCTGCGGATACGGAGCTAGCTTTCAGGGGTTATCGGCTTTATTAACTATGTTAAACAGCTGTTCTCCTGGGATAGCTACGGTTAATATTGATAACGGTTTTGGTGCCGGATATCTTGCCAGCTTGGTGAACCATTAAATAGAGGGTAGCAGGCAGAGAAATGCAGAAAACGATAAATTTAAAAAAAGCGGTAGAATTCCACGGGCATTTGGGGCCTTATTTGGTTTTGGGGTTACTTGCCGGTGAATTAGCATTGGAAGAAATAGGCGCTCATAAATATTTTGACCTAAAGGTTTTGGTTTATGGAGCTAATGCCAGGCCGAAATCCTGCTTAATTGACGGTTTGCAGTTATCTACCGGGGCTACTTATGGTAAAGGCAACATTCAAAAATACAGGGCTAAAACAATAAAAATACTGGTTTCTAATAAGAAGAATGGTAAACGAATAACTTTAACGATTAATAAACAATTAATGAATAGATTGAATAGGTTAAAAGGGCACGCCGAATCGGAATTACTGGCCAAACAGTTATTAAAAATCAGCCGCGACAGGATTTTTACGTTAAGTTAAGGAGTAAGTAATTTATGGGTTTATCCGGATTGGATATTTATAAACTATTACCAAAAACAAATTGCCGGGAATGCGGTTTTGCTACTTGCCTGGCGTTTGCTATGCAATTAGCTAAAAAAGCGGTTGGTATAGATAAATGTCCTTATTTGGATTTCGAAGCCAAAGCTAAATTAGAAGCTCAAGCTCAGCCGCCAATAAAATTAATTACTATCGGTCAAGGAGAAACGCGTTTAGAGGTCGGGAATGAAAATGTTCTGTTCAGGCATGAAGAAAAATTCTATCGTCCAACCGGGATTGGTTTTATTCTTGAAGATAATATTACTGACGCAGAAATCAAAGATAGAGTTGAGAAAATCAACGGGTTGAAATTTGAACGGATTGGCCAAACTCTCGAAGCCAACTTAATCGCTATCAGGCAAAATAAGGATGCTAAAAGATTTGTTAATGTAGTCAAGATTGTATCCGCCAATACTTCATTAGGCTTGGTGTTGATGAGCGATGACGCACAAGGCCTAAAATGCGCCTTGGAGATTTTAAAAGGTAAAAATCCTTTAGTTTACCACGCCACTAAGGAAAACTTGTCTGGCTTTGCGCAACTGGCTAAGGAATACAAAGTTCCTTTGGTTGCACAGGCAGATGAGCTTGAAAAAATAAGCGAATTGTCTGTTGATCTGGTTAAGCAGGGAGTTAAAGATTTGGTTATAGAAATTGGTAAAAAATCTATATCCGAAAGGATTTGGGATCTGACTCAAATCCGGCGCCTGGCTTTAAAAAAATCCAACCGCAGCTTGGGATATCCATCTTTAGTTGTTGTCGACAAAAATGATCTTTATGAAGAAATACAGGAGGCGGCTACTTATATCTCTAAATATGCCGGTATCATCCTGATAAAAAATATTGAGGCTTGGGCGGTTTTATCGCTTTTAACCTTACGGCAAAATATTTATACTGATCCGCAGAAACCGTTACAAATTGAGCCTAGGCTTTATCCGATAGGGCAAGTAACCGACAAATCGCCGGTTTTAATCACGACAAATTTTTCCCTTTCATATTACACTGTTTTAGGTGAAGTCGAGGCCAGCAAGATTCCTTCCTACATTATTAGCGTGGATACGGAAGGAATGTCGGTATTAACTGCTTGGGCCGCCGAAAAATTTACTCCGCATAAAATTACCGAAACAATCAATAAGATTGGGGTTAAAGACATTGTTTCGCATAAACATTTGGTTATCCCGGGTTATGTGGCAGTAATGAGCGGAGAGTTGCAGGATGAATCCGGATTTGAAATTATTGTCGGCCCAAAAGAAGCAGCTGGTTTACCTTCGTTCCTTAAAAATTTGCAATATGAACAAATTTAAAGTTACTTTCCTGCCTGATAATAAGATTGCGGAAGTTGCCAAAGACACTACCATTCTTTCAGCCGCACTCTCTTGCGGAGTATATATCAAATCGGATTGCGGTGGAGATGGTGTTTGCGGTAGATGTAAGGTTATCGTGAAAAAAGGCAAGGTTTTGAGCCAGCCCAGTGGCCTGATAAACGCTGAGGACAGAAAGCGTAACGCTCACCTGGCCTGCATTACTACTATTCATAGCGACCTAGAAATCGAACTTCCTTCGGAATCAAGATTGGAATTGGCCTTAGGAACGGAAGGAATTTATTCAGAATCAGAGAATGTGAAATCAGAAAATAAAATTTCAAGCGGAAAGTTTTTTAAATATTCCCCCTTATCCACAAAGTTATACTTAGAGCTTCCTCTTCCGAGTTTAAACGATACCACTAGCGACTTAGATCGTATTTTTCGCAGTATCCGCAAAACGCAGGATTTCTCGGTTGCGCAAACAGGGTTAAGCAATATTAGGCAGTTAGGTGAATTATTGCGTGATTCTGACTGGAAAGTCACCGTTACTTTAGGAAAAATAAATGATACGCTTGAGGTTATTTTAGTTGAATCGGGGGATACTTCGAATAAAAATTTCGGCATCTGTTTTGATATTGGCACTACCACAATTTCTTGCCAACTCGTAAGTTTGAGTTCAAAGAAGATATTAGGGACAAAGGCAGCTTATAATAAACAAGCTAGTTTTGGTTCGGATGTAATCACTCGCATTATTTATTCCCGCCAAGAAGAGGGGATGGAAAAATTGCATAGCGCAGTAACCGAAACCATGAACCAAATGATTAAGGAACTGACGATTGAACATAAGGTAGACCTTAATGACATTACTTGTGTTGTTTGCACCGGAAATACAACAATGATACATTTATTGCTTCGGGTGGATCCTACTTACATAAAACGGGAACCGTATGTCTCGACGGCGAATTTCCTGCCGGTTTTAAGAGCTTATGAAGGAGGAATAGTTATTAATCCCCGTGGGCTTTTGTTTTGTGTTCCCGGTGTATCCAGCTATGTCGGAGGAGACACGACTTCCGGAGTTTTATCAAGCGGACTGTATAAAGAAGAGGGTTTAAGCCTTTTGATTGATATCGGCACAAATGGCGAAATTTGTCTTGGAAATAAAGATTTTCTTGCTGCCTGCGCTGCTTCGGCTGGCCCGGCATTCGAAGGTAGCGGGGTAACCTGTGGAATGCGCGCATCAACTGGCGCTATCCAAAAAGTTAAGATTAATGCCAAAAATTTCTCAGTAACCTATTCGACTGTTGGCGATGCCCAGCCTTGCGGTATATGCGGCTCCGGGTATATCGATTTAATTGCCTCAATGCTTGAAACCGGGGTAATAGATAAAAGCGGGAGAATTAAACTTGAAAACCACAAGCGAGTACGCGATTCCGAAGCGGGAAAAGAGTTTGTGCTGGTTTTCAAGGAAGATTCGGGTAACTCTAAAGATATAGTAATCAATGAAGCGGATATTGAAAATTTGAAACGGGCAAAAGCGGCTATTTATTCTGCAGTATCTGTCTTAGTCAAACATATGAATTTCGAATTTAATGAAGTAAAGAAAATTTTTATAGCCGGAGGGTTTGGCACTTCTTTGAATGTTGATAACGCTATAAAAATCGGATTGCTTCCGGATTTAGAGAGAGAAAAAATTGTTTTTATTGGCAATAGCGCTCTTTCCGGAGCCCGACAGATGCTTTTATCGATAGAGGCGTCTAAAAAAGCTGATGAAATTGCCCGTAAGATTACCTATTTTGAATTGTCAGTTGACTCCGGTTATATGGATGAATATATGGCAGCTTTGTTTTTTCCGCATACTGATTTAAATAGGTTTTCAAGCGCTAAACAATAATAACAAATGACAAAGCGCAAAATTCAAAATAAATCCAAGGTCAAAATTACAAATGCCAGAACACTTGTTTTGATGTTTGATATTTGTCATTTGGGTTAATTTTGAGCTTTGACATTTGTAATTTAGAGCAGGGTTAATAAACATGAGTTGTATTATAGCAATGGCGGGAAAAGGGGGCGTTGGTAAAACTACTGTTGCTTGTCTTCTTGCGCGCATAATCAAAGAAAATAAGCTGGGTTCAATTTTGGTAGTCGATGCTGATCCAAACAACAACCTCGGCGAAACATTTGGTTTAAGAGTAAAAGAAGGTTTGAGTTGTATTCTAGATGAGATTGGAACTGATCCTAAGATTGTTCCGATAAATATGGGTAAGGACGCGTTTATCGAGTATCGCGTCCAATCAGCTATTATCGAAGCGGATGGTTTTGACCTTTTAACTATGGGGAAACCCGAAGGCCCGGGATGTTATTGTTATGTAAATAATGTTTTGCGCAATGTTATGGATAAATTGTCCAAAAACTATGATTTTGTGATTATTGACAATGAGGCAGGCTTGGAACATTTAAGCCGCCGCACGATTCGAAAAGTAGACACAATGGTGGTTGTTTCGGATCCAACTGTAGCGGGCTTGAGAGCGGCCGAAAGAATATCCAAACTTACGAAAGGGTTGGATATTGAGGTTAAAAAAGAATTTTTAATTATAAATCGCTGCGATAACAATATTAGTCTGGGTAAACCGGAAGACTTTAAAATAAAATATCTGGGGTTTTTGCCTATTGACCCGGAGATCGAAAATTTTAGCCGGAATGGTTTGCCTTTGATGAATTTGAGCTCTAGCAATAAAACTATGAGCGCTTTACGTAAATTAGGAGAAAAGATATGGCTTTGCAATTAATGACGGAAAAGTGGACCGGCGAAATTTCGGTAGTAACGATTGGCGCAACCAGCAAAAATGGAGGGACGCGATCTTATTCGATAAAAATCGGGGGTGAAAAATCATTACCTTGCTTATTTAAAGAGGGAACTCTTCCGAATAAACCCCAAGTTGCCTTTGAAATATTCGATGTCACGCCTAATGATTGGCCAAATGAAGTCATTAAACTTTATGGTAAATCTGTTAACGATCCGCTTGAATGGGCGCAAATGTGTATCCAGGATTTTAAAGCTCAGAGTCTATGTATTAGATTGTTAGGGGCTCATCCGGATTTTGGCAATAAATCTGCCGAAGAAGAAGTGCAATTGATTAAGAAACTGTTGAAGGAAATAGGCGTGCCTCTAATAATTTTAGGTAGCGGAGACGATGCGAAAGACAATCTGCTCCTTCCAGCCATCTCAGAGGCGGCTAAAGGAGAGCGTTGTTTAATTGGTTCCGCTGTCCAGGATAATTACAAAACTATCTCTGCGGGAGTGCTTGCCGATGGACACAGTATTATTGCAGAAAGCCCGATAGATGTTAATATTGCTAAACAATTAAACATTTTGATTTCAGATATGGGATTACCTCTGGAGCGGATTGTTATGAATCCGACTATCGGAGCCTTGGGGTATGGTTTGGAATACGCATATTCTATTATGGAGCGCGCTCGGCTAGCCGCTCTTTCGGGCGATAAAACAGTAGCCTGTCCGTTTATTTGCTTTGTGGGGCAAGAGGCCTGGAGAGCGAAGGAGTCTAAAGTTGAAGCTTTACCTGAACAAGGCATTATTTGGGAAGCGCTTACTGCAACTGCCTTAATTCAAGCGGGAGCGGATTTATTGATTATGCGCCACCCCAAGGCAGTAGAAAAAGTAAGTAGATACATTGAGAATCTAATGACAAATGACAAAATCCTAAGCCCAAAATAAATCCAAAACTCAAATATCAAAAGCGATGTTTTGTCATTTGGTATTTGTAATTTAGGTTTATTTTGGATTTTGAGCTTTGACATTTGATATTAAACGCGTTATATCGGAGACATAATGTTTATTATCGGAGAATTGATTAATGGGATGTATGCTAATATCGCAAGAGCGATTAAAGAGCGCGATAAATCCGAGGTTCAGAAATGCGCCTTGGAGCAAATTGAAAATGGCGCGGATGCTTTGGATATTAATTGCGGCGCAGCATCCAAACAACCACATATTGATATGTCTTGGCTGGTTGAAACCGTGCAGGAAGTAACCGATAAACCGCTATCCCTCGATTCCAGCAAGATCCAGGTTATTGAAGCAGGGTTGAAAGCGGCTAAGAATAAAACAATCATTAACTCTGTGACAGCGGATAGTGAAAAACTGGATAATATTATCCCGCTAGCCAAAGAACACAATTCGCAGCTTATCGGGATTACTATCAGCAAAAAAGGCATTCCGCAGAACAAGGATCAAAGATTGGAATTGGCAGCTACAATTGTGGGAGCCTGTATTGAAAAGAGTTTTCCCGTCGATAGCCTGTATCTTGATCCTATAGTATTGCCGGTCAATGTTGCTCAAGGGCAGTTAAAAGATATTCTAGAGTCAATTCGTGATTTTAAAATTATTTCTGACCCGCCGCCCAAGACGACCCTGGGATTAAGCAATGTATCGCAAGGAACAAATACAAGAAGCCTGATTAACCGTACGTTTTTGGTAATGGCCGTTGCCTACGGATTGGATTCAGCTATATTGGATCCAAAAGATAAAGAGCTTATGGATGCCCTGATTACCGCGGAACTTATTTTAAATAAAAATATTTATTGTGACTTGTATTTGAACGCGTATCGAAAAAAGTAAAAAGTTAGGGCCGAAGTTAAAACCAAAAGTTTAATGAGAAATGACAAAATCCAAAATAAATCCAAAGCCCAAAACACAAATAGCAAAACAAACGTTTTGTCATTTGGTGTTTGTCATTTAGATTTATTTTGAATTTTGGGTTTTGGTATTTGACATTACCAGTTTTACGTTTTAGCGCGTAGTTAATTTTACTTAACATAATCAGATTTTGTTGGTAATATATTAACCTTGGCTCCCGGCAAAGTTTTTCTTTGGGGTCACGGGGTTATGCCTCATTATTAATAAAATGAATTTTGAGGCGGAGTAGCTCAGCCTGATAGAGCACGCGGCTCATACCCGCTTGGTCGGTGGTTTAAATCCACTCTCCGCCACTAAAATCAAAGACACGGCTTCTTTAAGGTTTTAAACCAGTATACCTAGGAGCGGTAAAATGATTGAAGAATCCAAGTATAGGGAAATCGTAGAGAATGCAAATAGCATAATTTTATTGATGAATATTAAGGGCAATATAGTTTTTCTTAATAAATTTGGAGAGAGATTCTTTAGATATCAAGAGAAAGATATACTGGGTGAGAGCGTTATTGGCACAATTGTCCCTAAAACAGACTCCTCCGGTGAAGATTTAACCAAAATGATTAAAGGTATCGTAGAGAATCCGGGGCAATATTCCGTGAATGAAAACGAAAATATGCGCAGCGACGGCGAACGGATGCATATTTTATGGACAAATAAAGCAATCATCGGTTATGACGGAGGTATCCAGGAAATCCTTTGTATTGGCAACCAGGTAAAAAAGGTAACTCCTTAAAAGGACGAAAGGAGAAAATGAATAAAACATTATCAATCCTTTGTTGTGTTATGCTGCTTACCCATTTTTGTGTTTTTGCTGCAAATTCGGATATACAGATGCAAGAAGTTAAATCAGGATTTCAACTAATCGACGCGGATAAAAACGGTTTTATAACCCCTAATGAGATGCAGGCGTATCAGGAAAAAAACTTTAATGAACTGGATAAGGATAGAAATGGGGTAATCGACAGGAATGAACTGACTGCGGATAAATCGAAAGAATTAAATAAAGCTGATCAAAATAATGACCAGAAGATTACCGGGGCTGAATCCGCGTCACAATTTAAACAATATTTTAACCAACTTGATGCTAATAAAGATGGTAAGATATCGGAAGATGAATATACGGATTATTGGAAGCTAAGGTGGAAATTCTAGAAAAATGGAAAATAAGCTAAAGGATAAGTGGTATTTCAAGTCTACCTCATTAGTAATCGGATTTCTATTGGTCGGTCCGTTTATCCTGCCATTAATCTGGACGAATCCGGGTTTTACCAATAAGAAAAAGGTTGTTTTGACTACGATTATCCTGGTTTTATCCTGCCTTCTATTTGTTATGGCTGCAGGGTCACTTAAATACCTGACTGATTCCTATCGGCAGTTAAATAGCGTAACGTTTTAAACCGGCAGGGTTAAAAATATAGTTTCATTCGTTTCCCCCGCGTTGATATGTGACTACACCAGCCATCCAATAAAATATTGATTAATTTAGCAATGGGGGGGGGCAGAATAAAATCTGCCCTTATTATTTTAGACGCATTTTATTAGGATTATTGGCGAAGGCGTAAAGGATTTGTGACGTGGAAATAAAAATTATCGCTTCTATGGTTACTGTTGCTGCAGCAGCTCCCAGAAACGAAAAATTATAGATAAAAATAAATATCAGCGGTAATCCCAGAAGGGCGGCTAAAACATGTATTCTTGAATACATATCCGGCCTGCCGCAAACAAGCAAAAATTGAATCTTAAAAGCATTTGCGCTGATAAAGAATACAGACAAAAGAAGCATTTTTAAGCTTATAGTAACTTCCGGGAAATTTGCCCCACAAATAAGCCTGACAATAAGCGGTGAAATAAAAAATACAATCGGGATAACCAATAAATATATCAAAGTCGTAGAATGCTGCACTTTATGCATTAAATCTAAAGCCCTTTTCTTATTTTTAGCAAAAATTACGCTTAATCTAGGGAAAATTGCTTGCGAGAGCGCAGTTAAGGGAAAAATTTGCACAATCCCCGTAATCTTTTCAGCAATCGAATAATAACCGGTAATCGTATTGTTGGTAAGCAGTCCCACTGCAAAAATACGCGTTGTAGTATAGGTATTTATTGCTACTATCGAGATAAAAATGCTCCAGCCGGTTTTTAATTCCTGCCTTATGTCGTGGTAACTTTGAAAAACAAATTCTAGATCAAACTCTTTAAAAGCCACATAAAAACCGAAAATACCGGTAATTATAAAAAAGAGGGAATTTAAGAGCGGAACAAGGATATAGTCATCCGGGGTCCTGACAAATATAAAAACAGAAAACGCATAAATTATGCCTCCGATTATATTTATGATTGTTATATACCTCATTTTTTCGGTTCCTTGGAAAAGCCATACCGGAAAAAGAGTATTTCCGATCACTGCTCCAAAGCTAAATAAATAAAGCAGCCAATCACTCTTAAACTTAGGCACAACATTTATTAATATAAGCAAAATTAAATAGCTTATTGCGGCAAGAACAAATTTTACAGTCATTACGGTTGAAAATATCGTCGAAGCCTGCCGAGATTCTTTGCATAATGAAATTTTTCTGGTTGCAGTAAGGCTAAAACCATAGTCCGTAAAAATCATAAAATACTGAATAAGGGCCTGCGCAAAAGCGATCAAGCCGAATTTTTCCGGCCCGATTATTCTTATCAGGTAAGGAAAAACTAGAAGCGGCAGGAGAAAGTTGATACACTGCAGAGTAGAAAGTGAGGCAAAATTCTCTAAGACAAGTTTTTTATCCTTCGGGCTTATAATCTTGTGCTTCATAAACTTTAATTTACTATTCTAAAGCCTAAAAGTCAATCTAAAGATATGATTTGCAAGTAGTAGGCTATGAGTTATTGGAATAAGTAATCTGTCGTCGAGTAAAGGTAAACCTTTAAAATATGACTTGATTATGCTAATATGTAACCATTATGATACTTGACAAGGTAAAAGAGACGATTAGAAAATATAATTTGATTAGCCAGGGAGATACGGTGTTGGTCGGGGTATCCGGCGGACCGGATTCCGTTACTTTGCTCTATTTACTTAAATCCTTAAGCGTTTCTTTGGGGCTTAAGCTACGAATTGCCCATTTAAATCATATGTTGCGTAAGGATTCCTCAAGGGATGCCGAGTTTGTAAGATTATTGGGGTTAAAACTGGGTATACCGGTTACTATTGGTAAAATAGATATAAAAAAAATCTCTCCCAAGGGCTCTTTGGAAGAAAATGCTAGGAATGCGCGTTTGGAATTCCTGTTCAAAACAGCCCAAAAAATGAGGTCTAAAAAAATAGCCTTGGCGCACAATCTTGATGATCAGGCTGAAACAGTTCTTATGCGTATTTTAAGAGGAACCGGGCTTTATGGGCTATCCGGTATTCTCCCCAAGAGAAGATTTGGCGGTTTTGAAATTATTCGGCCGTTAATCAGGGTGCAACGGAAGGAAGTAGAATCTTTTTTGAAACGGAATAAAATCGATGTTCGTATTGATAAAACTAATGGAAAAGACATTTTCTTAAGAAACAAACTGCGCAACCGTCTAATTCCTTTACTTGAAAAAGAATATAACCCGAAAATAAAAGGCGCTTTGAGCAATATGTCCGAAGTTATCTCTTTAGACTATGATTACTTGAATCAATCAGCTTTGCGCAAAGTCAAGGGGAAGAAAGGGGAAATTAAGCTGGCGGATTATGCTAAATTTCATCCGGCTATACAAAGACTGGTTTTACGATTGACTATATCGGAATTACAAGGTTCGATTCGGCGCATAACTTTAACCCATATAAACGAAATTGAAGATTTAATAGCCAACCGTCCGGTTAATTCGGTAGTTGACCTGCCTAAAGGCATATCTGTCGTCAAAAAGAAAAGTACTATCGGCTTCTACCGTAGATAGGCTTACAAGTATAATATTTTCAAAGAATCCCCAATCACCAAATCCCAATGGCAAATAAAATCTCAATGATTCGATGCCTAATTGGGATTGGGTAATTGGAATTTCATTTATCATTGGGGCTTGAACATTGGATATTTAACACTTAACTCCATAAAATACTTGTTTTTATGATTATTTAAGGATATAATAAAATTTCCTAAAAACCCAGTATTAGAAAGGTAAAATTATGGCAAAGAAAAATGTATTTAAGCGTTCGCCTTTTGGTTGGATTTTAGCAATCATTCTGGTTTTTGTAGTTTTAAATTCCATAAGCATTCCTATAAACGGGATACCCAAAGAGATCACCTATGGTAACTTTTATTCTATACTGAAGAATAACCCGGAAAAAATAAAAACAGTAACCAAGATGGAAGCGCTCCTGCAGGGAGAATTTACGGATAACTCCAAATTTTTAGTAAATATTCCCGATAACGATACAGAACTACTTAATCTTTTACGTCAAAATGTTAGAGGGTTTGACGTAAAACCTCCGCGTACTTTTTGGTCTTCGCTGCTTTTTAACCTGGGCCCGATACTGCTTTTAATATTTTTTTGGTGGATGATGGCTGCGCGGGGAGAACAACTTGGGAACAAAATTATGACTTTTGGCAAAGCTGTTCCTAAAGTGCATAGTGGGATTGAAAAAGTAACTTTCAATGATGTAGCTGGTGTGGATGAAGCAAAAGAAGAACTTAAAGAAGTAATTGAATTCTTGAAAGATCCCCAGAAATTCCAGAAACTCGGCGGTAAAATCCCTAAAGGAGTTTTGTTGGTTGGTCCTCCGGGTTGCGGAAAGACTTTGATTGCTAAAGCTGTTGCCGGAGAGGCAGGGGTCCCATTTTTCTCGATTAGCGGTTCGGATTTTGTCGAAATGTTTGTCGGCGTAGGCGCCAGCCGTGTAAGAGATTTGTTTGAACAGGGAAGACGCGCCGCAAAAACATCAGGCAAAGGCGCGATTATTTTTATTGATGAAATCGATGCGGTTGGACGTTTGCGTTTTTCGGGTATCGGCGGTGGTCATGATGAGCGCGAGCAGACTTTAAACGCGCTTTTGGTTGAGATGGATGGATTTGATACTTCGAAAGGGTTAATTCTTATTGCTGCCACTAACCGTCCGGACACTTTGGATCCCGCTCTTCTTCGCCCAGGCAGGTTTGACCGGAATATTATCGTTAATTTGCCGGATATAAAAGGGAGAGAAGAAATTATTAAAGTCCATATGCGTAAAATTAAACTTGCCCCATCCGTGGATTTAAAATCAATCGCATCTCAAACTCCTGGTTTTTCAGGAGCTGACCTGGCAAACTTGTGCAATGAAGCCGCTCTTCTTGCTGCCAGAAAAGGGAAAGAAATGGTTGAAGAATCTGACCTGGATAAATCAGTAGAGAGGGTGCTTATGGGCCCTGAAAAAAAGAGCCATATTATGTCGAAGAAAGAAAAGGAGATTACCGCTCTGCATGAATCAGGGCACGCCTTGCTGTCTTTGTTATTACCCGAAGTGAATCCCTTGAAAAAGGTTTCCATTATTCCAAGAGGGCTTGCCGGAGGTTATACGTTTACTCCTCCGTTAGAAGACAGGCACTACTGGACAAAAAAGGAATTAAGCGCTGAGATTACTATGATGTTGGGAGGACGGGCATCCGAAGAACTTAATTTAAACGAAGTAACTACCGGAGCGCAGAATGACCTTGAGATGGCTACCGGAATGGCCCGGCGCATGGTTACTCAGTTCGGTATGTCGGAAAAATTAGGCAATATAACCTTAGGCCGCAGGGAAGGCCTGGTTTTTTTAGGTAAAGACATTATGGAAGAAAAAAACTATAGCGAAGAAACTGCTAGGCTAATCGACGAAGAAGTAAGGTTTATAGTCGAAGATGCATACATGAAATCAAAAGGTTTACTAGGGAAAAATCTGGATAAATTGAAATTATTATCCAACACACTTATCGAAAAAGAAGTAATGAGCGGAGAAGAGGTCAAGCGCCTTCTAGGGATAGAAAAAACAGACATATCTTTGTAATTTTATTATGCGTATTTTAAGCATATCCAAAGAGAAGGACTTAAAGCGGGTAATGCAGGAGATTGGCGTCGATACTTACGGTATCAAGATCATGCTGCCAAAAACCCAAGCTTATCTGGCTAAAGTTGTTTCTTTGAACAATGTTTCAGCTAACATCTTAAAACAGGAAATGCTTTCGTTGGGTGGAGATGTGGCTGTCAGCCGCGACTCGCTGACCGGACGAGTCAAAAAAACCGATTGTCTTATTATCGGAAACCTTTCTCAGTTTAAAAAGTTGAGCAATAAACTACAAATGCAACCATTTGGCCTGAATAAGATAACGCAAGACTTAAAGGTTGCCTTGAAAAATTTTCAAGAAGATAATCTTGAGTTAGTTTTGGGGAAATACAGACTCAACTTTGACGCACGCTCTTACATTATGGGGATTGTAAATGTTACGCCGGATTCCTTTAGTGGAGACGGATTATCTTTGCGTTCAATTGATGAAATTACTGATTTTGCCCAAAAGTTAGTTGAAGACGGAGCAGATATCCTTGATATCGGTGGAGAATCAACCCGGCCCGGAGCAAAGCCGATTTCAATAAAAGAAGAGCTCGCGAGGGTTATTCCGGTAATTAAGTCCGTATCCAGAAAAATAAACATTCCGCTATCCATTGATACTTATAAACCTGAAGTGGCCAAGCAGGCTTTGGATAATGGCGCGGATATGGTCAATGATATTACCGCATTAAAAGATAGCAGTATGGCTAAAGTTATCAGCCGCTATAAAGCCGGGGTAGTTATAATGCATATGCAGGGTTTACCCCGCTCGATGCAAGTAAATCCGAAATATTTATCTTTAATCGATGAAATAATCGAATATTTAACCAAGGCTATGGATAGGGGAATCAACAACGGGATTCCTAAAGAAAAAATAGTCATTGATCCGGGGATTGGATTCGGTAAAACCACAGAGCATAATCTGGAGGTTATAAAAAGGCTAAAAGAATTTAAAGTGCTCGGCAGGCCAATTTTAATCGGGACATCAAGAAAGTCTTTTATTGGCGGAATTTTAAATATCGATCCAAAGGAAAGAGTATTTGGCACGATATCGTCTTGTGTTATTGCCGCCGGTAACGGAGCGAATATTTTCAGAGTCCATGATGTAAAGGCGCTAAAGCAGGCGTTACTAGTTAGAGATATTATAAATAAATGAGCTACGCAGGCATTTTGATACACTGGAAATCGATTGTTGAAATCATAGTCCTGTGGATCGTAATCTACCGGACGCTGCTTTTTTTTGAAGGAACCCGGGCTATACAAGTTATCCGGGGAATCGCGCTCGTGTTAGTAGCCTTCTTTATCTTTCAAAAATTGGGGCTGGAAAGGTTAGACTGGTTGTTCAAGAATTTTTTTGCTACTTCAATCATAGCCCTTTTAGTGATATTCCACCCTGAAATAAGACAGGCGCTGGCGCGGCTCGGACAAAGAAACCTTTTTGTAAATTCTATGGATGAGGAAGAAATCGATCTAATGCTTAAAGAAATTATCAAGTCGGTAGAAGACCTTGCCGGCTACAAAATCGGCGCTCTTATAGCTATTGAAAAAAACGATTCGCTGTCTGGTTACATCGAAAGCGGAATCAGGATCGATGCAAAACTTTCCTCGGAATTAATTCAAGCAATTTTTACCCCTAATAATCCATTGCACGACGGGGCTTTGATTGTCCAAAGAGGCAGGATTATGGGCGCCGGAGCCTTGTTTCCGCTAGCGCAAAGACCGGATATAAACCGTATTTTCGGGACTCGCCATAGGGCCGCTCTCGGATTAAGCGAGGAAAGCGACGCAGTTATAATCGTTGTATCCGAAGAAAGACAGGATATTTCGTTGGTTTATCAAGGAAAGCTATACAATAATCTAAACTATGAAGATTTATTCTTAAAAATAAAAGGTATAATCAAAATAAGGAAGTAGTATGAACAAAAATCGAATAAGCATATTTTACAGAATAACGCATATTTTTACGTATCATCCCTGGTTAAAACTAATATCTTTGATTTTGGCGGTTATTGTTTGGTTGTATATAAAAGAAGAGATGTTGCTGGGGTAAAATTATGCGTTTAGGCGTAAATATAGATCATGTAGCTACTCTAAGGGAAGCAAGAGGGGGACTCGAACCGGAGCCTGTTTTAGCTGCGCTTATAGCTGAAGCTAACGGGGCAGATGCGATAGTCGCGCATTTAAGAGAAGACCGCAGGCATATTAAAGAAAACGACATTGTCTTATTAAAATCCGTTATTAAAACACGGTTTAACCTTGAAATGTCGGTGGCTCCTGAAATTGTGGACATCGCTTGTAAAGTTAAGCCTGATCAGGTAACATTAGTTCCTGAAAAACGGCAGGAATTGACTACGGAAGGCGGTTTAGACGTAGCTCTAAATCAGAAAAAAATAAGAGGCGCCGTCAAACGACTAGCAGATGCGGGTATCGAAGTAAGCTTATTTATTGATCCTCTAAGAAAACAGATCAAAGCTGCAAAATTAAGCGGAGCCAATATGGTTGAATTTCATACCGGTTCTTATGCAAACGCAAGAAATAAAAATAAGGAAAACCGGCTTTTGGGAAATTTAAGATCAGCGGTTAATCTGGCAAAAAAGCTTGAGTTACAGGTTTATGCCGGACATGGTCTAAATTACAATAATGTTTCAAGAGTAGCCGGAATAAGCAATATTGAAGAATTGAATATTGGGCATTCTATAATTTCCCGGGCGGTATTCGTTGGATTAGGCAGGGCCGTTAAAGAAATGAAAGACTTGATTAAATAGCAATAGGTTTAATGTCAAATGACAAAACTCAAAGTTCAAAATAAATCCAATTCAACAAATAAAAAATGATTTCAGGAACAGGTGTTGACATAACCGAAGTAAACCGCATAAGAAAAGCGGTAGAAAAATGGGGAAATACTTTCTTAAGCCGCGTGTTTACCGACGGAGAGCTAGTTAACGCTAAAACTCGCGGTAGTTTATATCAACATTTAGCGGGAAGGTTTGCCGCAAAAGAAGCGGTATTTAAAGCTTTGGGTGATGAGGAGTTAAACTGGAAAGACATTGAAATTCTAAACGATAAGACGGGGAAGCCATCCTGTAAATTTCTAAACGCAAAGGGCGCAGGCATGGATGTAATCGTGTCGATATCGCACGTAAAAAATTATGCGGTTGCCAACGCAATTGTTACGAAGAAAACCCGAGAGTAATAAAGGCGACTACGGCCACATTTTTATTTTAGCCGGTTCCATGAACTATTCAGGGGCAGCTGTTCTTTGCGCGCAAGCAGCTATGCGTTCCGGAGCCGGATCGGTCAGGTTGGGAATACCCAAAGGAATAAATAACGCGATAATAAAAATAAAACCTGAAGAAGTAATGACTCTGCCTTTGCCGGAAACAAAGAGCGGATCGCTAAGCGGCAAGGCGTTTGATAAAATCAAAGTTTTTGTGAAAAAATTTGATATACTGGTTATAGGGCCGGGGTTAAGCCAAGACAAGGCGACACAGGCATTAACACGCAGAATAATAAGCGTTATAGATAAACCTATGATTATCGACGCCGACGGCCTTAACGCTTTAGCCGGACATTTGAATATTTTACGAAAACCAAAGGCTAACAATAGAAGCTTAATTTTAACTCCGCATCCGGGAGAAATGGCCCGTTTATTGGGGATTACGGTAAATATTGTTCAAAAAAACAGGAAGGATATAGCCTGTAAATTTTCGCGGTGCCATAAATTAACTCTGATACTAAAAGGACACAATACGATAGTTAGCGACGCTAAGGGTAAAATATATATCAACAGAACCGGTAATCCCGGAATGAGTTCAGCGGGAAGCGGGGATGTTTTAACCGGAATGATTTCCGCGTTTTTAGGACAAGGTTTAGATAGCTTTTCTTCCGCGAAATACGCGGTGTATTTGCATGGTTTAGCCGGTGATCTGGCGGCAAAAGAAAAAACGCAAATTTCCTTGATTGCTTCGGATATTATTGCTAAAATCCCTGAAGCAATCAAAAAAAGCAGTTAACGCCGGCGTAGCTCAGTTGGTAGAGCGTCTGTTTTGTAAACAGATGGTCGGGGGTTCGATTCCTCTCGCCGGCTTTTATTAGAGAAATCAAAGGCAAAGGAAAGAGCTAAAACCAAGATTTTGTCATTTAAACTTTTAAATATGCGGGTAGGTACCCAAGTGGCCAAAGGGGGCAGACTGTAAATCTGCTGCACTTGTGCTTCAGAGGTTCGAATCCTCTCCTGCCCACCATAAAAAAGTAAAAATTAAGAGTAAAAAAGGAAGGTCTTTATTTAAAAAACAAAAATCTTAATGACAAATGATAAAATTCAAAGGCCAAAATAAATCCAAAACTCAAATATCAAAATCCGAAACCAAGGCTTTTGACATTTGTCATTTGTGCTTATTTTGAATTTTGAGCTTTGACCTTTGACATTAATAGTCTTGTTTTTATTTTCTAGTTTTACCTTTTGCATTTTAACTTTTGAACTTTAAATATGCGGGAGTAGTTCAGTGGTAGAACAATAGCCTTCCAAGCTATATATGGGGGTTCGATTCCCCTCTCCCGCTCCAAAATCAGCTATAGAAACGTAACATATCAGTTAAAGATAGCGGGAAACTTATTTATATGAGCGAAAGACTATTAAACCCAATATCTATCGATGCTTTCGATTTAGATGATGCTTGGTTCCAATGTTTATCTAAAATACTTGATCATGGGCATATCTACACCATAACTAAAGGTAGCTATGAAGGGCAAAAGCGTCTTGAGTTTGACTATTGTGTAGTGCGCGTAAAAAAACCAGCCCATCAGATTATTCCCATAATTCCGGAGGGGATGTCTATACCGGCGCCTACCGATATGGATTATATCCAGGGTTATTTAAGTTATTTAATGACGGGTGCCAAAACTGAAACCGAAGATTACACCTATGGAGAACGGCTAGTAAGCCCTACAATTAAAATTAAAGAAAAAGTGGATGGAAAGGAAATGTCCAAAGAAATGCCTTTGGATGTAAACCAGATTGAAGAAGTAATTAAGCTTTATAAGGAAAAGGGATTTGGCACAAATCAAGCAGTAATGGAAATCGGAATGCCCTCGGATATAAAATTAGTTGATCCTCCGTGCCTAAGAATTATCGATACAAGAATTCGTTACGGCAAGCTGCATTTTATGTTGTATTTTCGTTCTTGGGACCTATGGGGAGGATTTCCTTCAAACCTCGGAGGGCTGCAATTGGTTAAGCAGTATATGGCGGAAGAGATCGGCGTTGAAGACGGAGAAATTATCGCAGCAAGCAAGGGATTGCACCTTTATGATTACGCTTGGGATTTAGCTAAGCTTAGGACAAATAAGCAAAATTTGGTTATACAGTAATGGATAATCCAAATGAGCGCAGAGAATTCGTAAGGCTGGATTATGCTACACCGTTAGTTTACAAGATTTGCAAGAAAGAAACTATTTCCAAATTGCTTGAAGGTTATACTTCTAATATAAGCCCTAACGGCCTCTTGTGTAATGTGCGGGAAAGCGTTAATCCTGACGACATACTTTGGCTTTCTTTTGACCGAAGATTATTATCCATATGCGAAAAACTCGAAAAAAGAGTTTTTATTTACCAAAATGGCATTATTGGTAAAGTAGCAAGGGTTGAACCGAAAGGATCAGATAATTTTGATGTAGGATTAAAATTTATTACACGGGAAGAGCCGGGTTTTACAATCAGAATATGAAGAATAAACCTAATATAGTGATTTTGGGTGACGGCGGATGGGGAACTACGCTTGCTATACTTTTGTCGAAAAAGGGTTTTCCAGTCACTGTTTGGGGAGCTTTTGCCGAGAACATAACTAATATTAATAAAAAAAGGGTAAATGAAAAATTTTTACCCCAAATCAGGATTCCTAATGAAATAATATTTACCAGCGACTTAAAACACGCTATCGAAAATAAGGACATCGTTGTTTTAGCGGTACCGTCACAGTATGTGCGCCCGGTTTTAGAAAATGTCCGAAAGGCCGGTTATCCGGTTGAGGCTATATATTTGAGTGTTACTAAAGGGATTGAAATCGGGAGCCTGAAGAGAATCTCAGAAATAATACATAGCGAATTGGGAAGAGTAAAATTAGCTGTTCTTTCCGGTCCCACGATTGCCTATGAAATCGCTCAATCTTTGCCTGCGGTAGCAGTAATTGCTTCAACTAATGAAAAGGTAAGAAAACTATTGCAGAGTATTTTTATAACGGATAGATTTAGGATATACGCTAATAATGATATTATCGGTGTTGAGTTAGGCGGAAGCCTTAAAAATATTATCGCCATTGCTTGCGGTGTATCTGACGGGCTGGGTTTCGGAGCAAATACTAAAGCTGCGATTCTTGCGCGAGGTTTAGCTGAAATTTCGAGATTGGGTGTCGCTATGGGAGCGAGAGCAAATACCTTTAGCGGGATAAGCGGATTAGGAGACTTAGTTACTACCTGCATTAGCTCACACAGCCGTAACAGGTTTGTCGGAGAAGAAATCGGCAAAGGAAAAAGTTTAAAACAAATTTCCAGCCATATGCAAATGGTAGCCGAAGGAGTTCCTACCGCCAAAGGCGCCTACGCCTTGAGCCTAAAATATAAAGTAGATATGCCCATTACCAAGGAAGTTTACAATATTCTTTATAAAAATAAACCCGCTGTCAAAGCCTTAAGAGACCTGATGTCGCGGGAAAGAAAAAACGAATAGGTTTTTTGGTTTCAATATGCAATAACGGGGAGTAGCGCAGTTTGGCTAGCGCGTTTGAATGGGGTTCAAAAGGCCGTGGGTTCAAGTCCCACCTCCCCGACTTAATTTTACCAGAATGGATTACAAACAGAATTCTAAAGAAAAAAGAGAAGGCGCGCGTATAGAAAAACATCTAATTATCCAATTTTCTGTAGATAGCGGCGCTTCGGTAAGAAAATGGGATGTTTCTTCCATACAAGATATAAGCGAAAAAGGAGTTAGCTTTTTGGCTAACGGAAGATTTTTAAAAGGGGCTAAAATCAATATGATGATCCGGATACCTCTTAGGCCATTCGAATGGTTTGAGGTTGCCGGAACGATTGTGGCTGTCGAAGGCCCCAAAAATAGCAGTATCGATTCAAATTTACAAACCTCTCTTTTAAGAATTTCATTTCTGGAATTGGAAGAAAAGCAGAAAGCTTTGATACATGAATACATTTCATGGTGTCTGTCAAACCTTCGACATAATTCGGCTTAAGCGCTCTAGCTTACTTTAGGATTGATCCTGATAGGCTAAAATATGGAGGTGTTAGATGGGCTACAATGGTCCGGAAAGAAGAAAACATCCGCGGGTTACCGGTCGATTCATTGTTTCTTACCGCATAATGAACGAAAGCGATAATATTGATATAAGCCAGACTAAGAATATCTGTATGGGCGGGATGCTTTTAACCACCAATAAAAGATTTGACAGCGGGGTAAACTTGGCGCTGGAAATAAGGCTGCCGTTTGACCCACACCCCATAATGATAATAGGCAGGGTGCTTGAATCCAAAGAAATAATAGAAGATATGATTTATGATACTAGGATTGAATTCTTGGCGGTAGACGAAAGACATAGAAAAGTTATCAATGAAACAGTGGGTTATTATATCAAGAAAGAAAAGGAAGGATAATGAAAAGGATTAATGTAGGTTTAGTCGGTTTTGGCAATATCGGTTCTGGCGTAGTAAAAATTTTGCGCGACAGAAAGTCTTTATTAAGCGAAAAAACCGGCTTGGATATAAATATAAAAAGAATCTGCGATCAGGATATATCAAGCCGACGCAATGTTTCCGTGAATAAAGAGATACTGACTCGCGATATAAAAGAATTGATTAATGACCCGCAAATCGATATTTTAGTCGAACTGATGGGAGGAGTCCACCCGGCAAAAGAATTTATCCTTGAGGCTTTAAAAAAAGGCAAAAATGTGGTTACCGCTAACAAGGCGCTTCTTGCGCAGGCAGGGCAAGAGCTATTTGCTGAAGCGGCTGACCGCGGTAAAAGCATTTATTTCGAAGCTTCTGTCGGAGCAGGAATTCCGATTATTAAATCTCTTCGGGAAGGGCTAGTTGCCAATAAATTCAACAGTATATTCGGCATCGTAAACGGAACTTCTAATTACATATTGTCTTCTATGTCTAAAAATAACTGCAGCTTTGAAGAAGCGCTTAAAGTTGCCCGCTTAAAAGGATTTGCGGAAAAAGATCCCACTCTGGACATAGAAGGTATGGATTCAGCCCATAAATTAATCCTACTTACTTATTTATCATTTGGAAGATTTGTAGATTTAGAAGACGTATTCATCGAAGGCATATCGCGTATTTCTTTAGCTGATGTAAATTATGCCCGAGAATTGGGTTTTGAAATTAAATTACTGGCGATCGCCAAAAAAGAAAATGAAGATTTAGAAGTAAGGGTACATCCAACCCTTATTCCTAAAGATCATTTATTATCTTCGGTTGAGGGAGTATTCAACGCCATATACGTTTCCAGCGACCTAGCGGGAAATCTATTATTCTATGGACCCGGAGCAGGACAGTTATCCGCCGCCTCGGCAGTAGTTTCGGATTTAGTGGACTTAACCCAAGACATTAAAGCAGGTCTTTTTAGGCCTACCCTAAAAACCGTTACGGATAAAAGTGTCGAAAAATTACGTAAAATTGATGATTTTGAAAGCCGGTACTATATTCGTTTTACAGCTGTCGATAAACCAGGTGTCCTGGCTAAAATATCAGGAGTACTAGCTAAATTAGGAATAAGCATTGCTTCGGTAACTCAAAAAGAACCGAGCAAAGCCCAGCTAGTCCCAATTGTCATGGTTATACATCAGGCTAAAGAAAAAAGTATCCGCCAGGCCTTAAACATCATTGACAGAATGGATGGAATCAAGGAAAAATCAGTAGCAATCAGGATGGAGGAAGTGTGAAATACCTGGGGTTAATCGATAAATATAAAAAATACCTGCCGGTAACGGATAAAACTCCGGTAATTACTTTAAACGAAGGGAATACCCCTTTAATTTACTCCAAATATTTGAGCCGACTTTTAGGAGACGATTTCGAAGTTTATCTAAAATATGAAGGGCTTAATCCTACAGGCTCCTTTAAAGACAGGGGGATGACGCTGGCTATCTCTAAAGCCTGTGAAGAAGGAGCAAAAGCCGTAATGTGCGCATCCACAGGAAATACCTCAGCTTCTGCGGCTGCTTACGCTGCCCGCGCCGGAATAAAATGTATTGTCCTTATTCCCAGTGGAGCAATTGCCTTAGGCAAGTTAAGCCAAGCTTTGATTCATGGAGCACAAGTGCTGGCAATAGATGGAAATTTTGACGATGCTTTAGGCTTGGCGCGCGAAATTACTGTTAAATATCCGGTTACGCTTGTAAATTCGCTTAATCCTTACCGTATCGAAGGCCAAAAAACAGGAAGCTTTGAAATCTGTGATTTTTTGGATGATGCTCCGGATTTTCAGATTATGCCGGTAGGAAATGCCGGAAATATCACGGCTTACTGGAAAGGATATAAAGAATATAAAGAGGCTGGCCTATCCAAAAAATTGCCGAAGATGTTAGGTTTTCAGGCAGAAGGAGCAGCGCCTATAGTTCTGGGCCATCCGATAAAAAAACCTGAAACAATCGCAACTGCCATTCGCATTGGAAATCCGGCTAGTTGGAAGCAGGCGGAAAACGCCCGAGATGAATCCGGCGGTTTAATCGATATAGTTTCAGACGATCAAATTTTAGAAGCTTACAAGATACTCGCGCTTAATGACGGCGTATTCGCGGAACCTGCCAGCGCATCATCAGTGGCAGGTTTACTTAAACTTCATAAAAACGGATATTTCAAAGAGCAATCTTCGAAAAAAATAGTCTGTATTTTGACCGGCCATGGATTAAAAGACCCTGACAGAGCGATAAAAAGCGTAAAAGCGCCTAAGGTTATCAAACCTGAGATGAAATCTATTCTTAAAGAGATTGGGTACTGATAAATTCAAATGACAAAATTCAAAGCACAAAATAAATCTAAAGCTCAAATTTCAAAACAGATGTTTTTTCATTTTTATTTTGACATTTAAATTTATTTTGAATTTTGTGCTTTGTCATTTGACATTAAAGTAAATATGCTTAAAAATAAAAAAATCTTAATCACTGCCGGGCCTACTTGGGTTCCGATAGACAATGTAAGAGTAATTAGCAATACTTCAACCGGTAAAACCGGGATCTTGTTGGCTGAAGACTTAACCAAAAGAGGCGCGAAAATAACATTATTACTTGGCCCGATTGGCGCTTATTCTTTAAACAAGAAAATTAAAGTCGTAAATTTTAAGTTCTTTGACGAATTAAATTCATTAGTAAAAAACGCGCTTAAAAAGAAATATGACGCGATAATTCAGGCTGCGGCTATTTCGGATTACCGGCCAATTAAGGTAAGCAAAACCAAGATTAACTCTGACAAAAATATTTTGGAATTGGCTTTTAAGCGCACACCTAAAATTATAGCTAGTTTGCGTAAGGCTGCGCTTGGTTCATTCCTAGTCGGATTTAAGTTTGAACCGGATTTATCAGGAAATAAATTAGTAAATAAAGGACGTTCTTTGCTTAAAAATTCCAGTCTTGACCTGGTCGTAGCCAATACCTCGAAAAATAGACGGTATGCCGCATATTTAGTCAGTAAAGAAAAAAACAGCGGCCGGATTTCATCAAAGGAAAAGATGGTAAAATCTCTGATTGATTTACTTGGGGAAAAAATATGAAATATATTGTTTTGGTTTGCGATGGAATGAGCGATTACCCGATTCCTGAATTAGGGGAACGAACGCCTTTGGAAGCCGCAAAAACTCCAAATATGGATTTCATCGCCAAACACGGAAGGTTAGGAAGAGTAAAAACTATCCCCGAAGGTTTTATTCCCGGTTCAGATGTAGCGCAGATTAGTATTTTTGGCTATGATCCAAGAAAATACTATACCGGTAGAGGCCCGCTTGAAGCAGCAAATCTTGGAATCAAACTTGAGGATGACGATGTGGCTTTCCGCTGCAACCTCGTAACCGTTGCAGCTGATAGGCTTACAGATTACAGCGCCGGACATATAAGCTCGAAGGAAGCAGCCATACTTATTGAACGTATCGACAGCATTTTAGGGACAAACCGAATCAAGTTTTACCCCGGAATAAGCTATCGCCATATTATGGTAGCCAAAAGAGGGGCTGATGAACATCTCGAGAAACTCCGATGTAAAGCCCCTCATGATATTTCCGGAGAGAAAATATTGGAAAATTTACCCAAAGGGGATTCTAGCGAAATTATTACCAAATTGATGGAAGATTCCCGTCAAATCCTAGGCAAACATGAAATTAATCTGGTGCGTATCGATCTAAAAGAAAATCCCGCGAATATGATTTGGCTCTGGGGGCAAGGAAAACAACCGAATATGCCGAGTTTTACCGATAAATACGGCTTAAACGGAAGCGTAATTTCCGCTGTAGATTTGATTAAGGGCTTGGGAAGACTTTTGGGGCTTGAAGTTATCAATGTTCCCGGCGCAACCGGTTATTACGATACCAATTACGAAGGCAAGGCGATAGCCGCTTTAAATTCATTAAAAAATCATGACTTTGTGTTTGTGCATGTTGAGGCAGCCGATGAAGCGGGGCATAACGGCGATTTAAGGGAAAAAATCACCGCAATTGAAAGGTTTGACCAGCTGATCCTGGGACGTATCCTTAAATCTTTGAAAAATAAACATAACTTTAGAATCATGATTTTGCCGGATCATGCCACTCCTGTCGCGAAGAAAACACATACTAAAGATGTTGTGCCTTTTGGAGTATTTGGCCAGGATATTGTTGCCAGGGGATTTCTGGAATACAGCGAAAAGGAATCGCTTAAATCCGACCTTTATTTTGACAAAGGACATGAATTAATGGACTATTTTATTAAAGGAGCTGCTTAATTCATCGAGGAGAAATAAAGATAAATGGAAAAAAGATTGATTGTTCAAAAATTCGGCGGATCTTCCGTTGCTAATGTCGAAAGGATTCAAAAAGTCGCCGATAGGGTAGTTAATTACCGCAAAAGGGGGAATAACTTGGTGGTTGTTGTCTCGGCTTTAGGTGATACCACAGATGAGTTAATTGAATTAGCCGACAAGATTAATACCGAACCCAGTGAACGCGAAATGGATATGCTTTTATCCACCGGCGAACAAATTTCTGTCGCTCTTTTGGCAATGGCAATTCATAAACTGGGTTTTGAAGCCATATCATTTACCGGACCCCAAGTAGGCATCATTACGGATTCAAGGCATACCCGGGCCAGAATAGTTAAAATAAACGGCGAGAAGATCAAAGAAGCGTTAAAAAAAGGCAAGATTGTTATTGTCGCAGGTTTCCAAGGGATGACCCCTGAACAAGACATCACCACTCTTGGCAGAGGAGGTTCGGATTTAACCGCAGTTGCTTTAGCTAAAGAATTGAAAGCTGACGAATGCGAAATATACACTGATGTCGAAGGAATCTATACCACTGACCCGAGAATCGAACCAAAAGCCAAAAAAATAGAATCGATTACTTATGATGAAATGCTGGAGATGGCGTCACTGGGCGCGCAGGTAATGCAGGCCCGTTCAATCGAAGTAGCCAAGAAATTCAATGTCCCGATACATGTGCGTTCATCATTTTCTTTAAAACCTGGCACTATGATTATTAAGGAGGTTAATAAAATGGAGGAAGTTGTTGTCAGCGCGGTTACTTTAAACAGGAACGAAGCCAAAATCACTATTTGCAATGTCCCTGACAAACCAGGAGTAGCCGCCAAGATATTTAAAACTCTTGCCGATGAGGGGCTTAACGTGGATATGATCGTCCAAAACGTCAGCCACTTGCGCCAAACCGATATATCTTTTACCGTCTCTAAAGCCGAGGCGGCCAGGGCAATTAAAATTACCCGTAAGATCGCGCTTTCATTAGGAATAGAAGAAGTTTTAGAAGATGAAGATATCGCGCGAGTTTCCATTGTAGGCGTAGGGATGAAATCGCATTCGGGAGTTGCCGCCGGAATGTTCGATACCCTGGCAAAAAACAAAATCAATATCGAGATGATCTCGACTTCCGATATAAGTATATCCTGTATAATCAAGAATAAATTCGCGGAAACAGCGGTTAAATCTTTGCATGAAAAATTTGGCTTGGGAAAATAAAAGAGGTTAATATGCTTAAAGTTAAAATTTACGATACGACTTTACGCGACGGAGCTCAAGGAGAAGGTATCTCTTATTCAGCAATGGATAAGGTTAGTATTGCCAAAGAATTGGATTTGCTGGGAGTCCAATATATCGAAGGCGGATGGCCCGGCTCTAATCCCAAGGATATGGATTTTTTCCTGAAAATGTCTAAAATCAGGCTAAAGAACAGTAAACTTTGCGCTTTTAGCATGACCCGCAGGCTTAACTCAAAAGCTTCGGAAGATCCGAACATCAAAGCCTTGTTTAAATCACAAACTGAAATTATCACTATCGTCGGTAAAACCTGGGATATGCATGTAACCGATGTTTTAAAAGCCACGCTTGATGAAAATCTGGAGATGATCAAAGATACAGTGAGCTTTCTGGCTTCCAAAGGAATAACTGTTTTTTACGATGCTGAGCATTTCTTTGACGCTTATAAAGCAAATAGCAGCTACGCTTTAAAAACTGTTCTTTGCGCCCAGGAAGCCGGAGCAAAAGCAATTTGCCTCTGCGATACCAACGGAGGAACACTAACTTCCGAAATCAAGGATATAACAGCCGCAATCCGTGGCAAGATCAATGTCAACCTCGGCATTCATTGCCATAATGATGCCGGATTAGCCATTGCTAATTCTCTGGCCGCGGTGGAAGCCGGCGCAGATATGATCCAAGGGACCATTAACGGCATTGGCGAACGCTGCGGGAACGCGGATTTAATCCCGATTATTGCCAATTTAAAATTAAAAATGGGTGTTGATTGTATACCTGATGATAAATTAAAAGAATTGACCCATGTGTCGCATTTCATAAGTGAAATCAGCAATATGAGGCAGCGTCCGGATCAGCCGTATGTCGGCGAATCCAGTTTTGCCCATAAAGGCGGAATGCACATCAACGCGGTAATGAAAAATTCCTTGACCTATGAACATATCGATCCTACATTGGTAGGAAATCACCGCAGGATCCTGGTTTCGGAACTTGCCGGAAAAACCGGAGTATTGATCCGGGCAAAAGATATTGACCTGGATTTGAACAAGGAAGACCCGAAAACCAAAAAGATTCTCAAGCTTGTGCAAAAACTAGAGCACGAAGGATACCACTTCGAAGCAGCTGAAGGATCTTTTGATCTCTTAATGAAACGCGCCCTTAAAAAATACAAGAAATTTTTTGAGCTAGAGGGTTTTCGAGTGGTAATTGAAAAAAAATCCGATAAAGAGATCACCACCGAAGCAATTATCAAAATTAAGGTAAAGGGAGTGAAAGAACATACTGCCGCTGATGGGGACGGTCCGGTCAATGCCCTGGATAACGCTTTGCGTAAAGCTTTAAAAGATTTCTATCCTACGCTTTCTAAAATGCATCTTTCTGATTTTAAAGTCCGCGTGCTGGATGAAAAAGCAGGCACAGCCGCCAGAGTCAGGGTTTTGATTCAGTCCCAGGATGAATTGGAAAGCTGGAATACTATTGGCGTATCGGGAAATATCATCGAAGCCAGCTGGCAAGCCCTGGTTGACAGCATCGAATATAAACTTCTTAAAGATAACGCTAAATGATTGATGAGATTCCAAAGCAATACAATCCCAAAGAAACCGAGGATAAATGGTATAAATTTTGGGAAGATAATAATTTATCCGCCGCTAAACCCGACCCCGCGAAAAAACCGTACACCATAGTCATTCCTCCGCCCAATGTAACCGGCATCTTGCATATGGGCCATGCTTTAAATGATACTATCCAGGATATTCTCATCCGCTATCAAAGAATGCGAGGGAAAGAAGCTCTATGGATGCCGGGAACTGACCACGCGGGTATTGCCACTCAAAATGTAGTCGAAAAATCAATTGCCAAAGAAGGATTAAAGCGCCAGGATCTTGGCCGTGAGAAATTCATTGAGCGCGTCTGGGTTTGGAAAGAACAATACGGCTCAACGATTATCCGCCAACTCAAGAAATTAGGCGCGTCCTGCGATTGGAAGCGCCTGCGTTTTACCATGGACGAGGAATATTCCAAAGCAGTCGTGGATGTTTTTGTCAAATTATATGAAAAAGGTTTGATTTACCGGGGAAGCTACATAATAAACTGGTGCCCGCGCTGCCAGACTGCTTTATCCGACGAGGAAGCTCCGCATAAAGATCTGCAAGGCAATCTTTACTATTTAAAATACCCGCTCAAAGATAACCCGAATGAATTTGTAATCGTAGCCACCACCCGTCCGGAAACCATGCTGGGAGATACAGCGGTCGCGGTTAATCCAAAAGATAAACGGTATAAGAATTTAGTCGGTAAAATTTTAATCCTTCCTTTAATCAACCGCGAAATAAAAATTATCGCGGATAATATGGTTGATATGGAATTCGGGACAGGAGCAGTCAAAGTTACTCCAGCGCATGATCCGAATGATTACGCGATGGGCAAAAAACATAACCTTGAATTTATCAATGTTATGCACCCCAATGCTACCTTAAATCAGAATGCCGGTGAATATAACGGAATGGACAGGTTCGAAGCCAGAGAAGTAATTTTGGAAGACTTAAAAGAGATAAAATTACTGGAAAAGATTGAGCCGCATCCTTTATCAGCCGGGCATTGTTACCGCTGCCACACTATTATCGAGCCTTATTTATCCAAACAATGGTTTGTAAAAATGAAACCTCTTGCCAAACCCGCATTGGAAGCGGTTAAAAAAGGAAAGATTAAATTTTACCCGAATCGCTGGACCAAAGTTTACCTGAATTGGATGGAGAATATCCAGGATTGGTGCATTTCCAGGCAGATCTGGTGGGGGCACCGCTTACCGGTATACTATTGCTTAAATTGTCAAAAAGAAAATCCTGAAAAAGGCGTACTCGTTAGCAAAACAAAACCGGAAAAATGCCCGGAATGCGGATCTTTGGAAATTTACCAGGATGAAGATGTGCTGGATACCTGGTTCTCCTCCTGGTTATGGCCTTTTGCTACTTTCAAGAATAAAGAAGATTTAAAATATTTTTATCCCACCTCAACCCTGGTTACCGCGCCCGAGATAATCTTCTTCTGGGTAGCCCGGATGATTATGGCCGGATTTGAATTTATGCAGGAAGCTCCCTTTAAAGATGTCTATATTCACGGAACAGTGCGCGACGTTGAAGGTAAAAAAATGTCCAAGTCACTGGGCAATATTATCGATCCGCTGGAAATCATCAATGAGTATGGTACCGATGCTTTACGCTTTAGCCTTATTTCCATTACAGCCCAGGGACAGGATGTATTTTTATCCAAAGAAAGGTTTGAACAGGGAAGAAACTTTGCCAATAAAATCTGGAACGCTTCCAGGTTTATTTTGATTAATTTGGATACTACACTCGTAAAAACTGATCTTTGCGTATTCTTTAAGAAAGAAGGCTTAAGCTTAGTCAACCGCTGGATATTAAGCAGATTTTATTCTACTCTTAAAGAAGTTGAAAAAAACCTTGAGAATTACCAATTTAATGAAGCAGCTAATTCGCTTTATTCTTTCTTTTGGCATGAATTCTGCGATTGGTACCTTGAGATCATTAAATCAGATATCCGCTCTCCACATAACCAGGTCGTAATGTATAAAATCCTTGAAAAGTCCTTAAGGGTTTTGCACCCATTTATGCCTTTTATTACCGAAGAACTCTGGCACAAACTCCCTAACAATGATAATTCTATTATGGTTTCGGCATGGCCGCATATCCAGGAAGATATAATCGATCCAAAGGCCGAGAAAACAATGCAAGAGGCTATAGAAATAATCTCCGCCATAAGAAATATGCGGCTTGAACTTGATATCCCTGCTCAAGAAGAAAATGTAGGCGTTAAAATCGCTACTTCCGGAGAAACAAAAAAGACAGTCCTGGAATCACTCTCCGGTCAAATTAAAAGTTTAGCCAGATTAAATAAGCTGGAGATTTTAAGCGAATATAAGAAAACCGCCGGAGAATTTACCAGCGTTTTAAAGGATATGCATATAACTATTCCTTTGGCTGGAGTAATCGATATAGAAAAACACAAAGAGAAAATCGAAACCAAAATCAAAAAAGCTCAAAACGACATCATTTCAAAAGAAAAGATGCTCTCCGATAAAAACTTCTTAAATCGGGCGCCCGCTGAAATCGTAGGAAAAGAGAAGGAGAAATTAAATAACCTAAAGGACGAGGTGCAAAAATTAAAAGGGGTGAAAGATGGCCTTAGGTAAACATTTTCTTTCTGAAAGCGCGCCAAAACTCGACCAGGAAAAATTAGATTACATTGTCCGGCATGCTTTAATCGAAGATATTGGCAGAGGAGACATTACCACGCAGCTAACGATTCCTAAAGACAAAACAATCACCGCCCACATACTGCTTAAAGAAAAGGCGGTTATCTGCGGCATGGATGTAGCTAAACATGTTTTTAACGCAATTGATTCATCAATCATATTTAAACCTCTGGTTAAGGATGGCAAAGAAATCAAACCAATTAAAGCTATCGCCCGGGTCTCGGGTAAAGCAACCAGTATTTTAAGTTCAGAGAGAGTAGCGCTTAACCTCTTAAGCCTGCTTTCAGGCATAGCGACTAAAACCAGAGAATATGTCGAGCATATCGAGCCTTATAAAGCTAAAATTACCGATACGCGAAAAACTCTGCCGGGCTTAAGGGATTTGCAGAAATACGCTGTGCGCGTAGGCGGCGGACACAATCACCGGATGGGCTTGGATGAAATGATCTTAATTAAAGATAACCATATCAAAATTATCGAAGGTTATGAAAAATTACCCAGCGTTCCCAAAGGATATAAGATCGAAGTGGAAGCACAGAATCTTGATGAGTTCAAGCACGCTTTGTATTTCAAGCCTGACGTGATTATGCTGGATAATATGAGCCTGGAAGATATAAAAGAGGCGGTGAAAATCAGAAATAATACCGAATTCAAAAGCCATCATCCACCCACAATGCTTGAGGCTAGCGGCGGAGTTGATTTTAAATCCGTAAGAAAAATCGCAAGCATAGGCATCGATATTATCTCTATCGGCGAATTAACGCATTCAGTCGAAGGCGTTGATATGAGCCTCGAGGTTATTTAAGTTGTCCGGTTTTAAGCTTGTTGCGAAATTCGATCCTTGCGGCGACCAGCCGGAAGCAATAAACGCCTTAACTAAGGATATCCTTTCCGGCAGGCAGTTTAATACTCTGCTAGGCGTAACTGGTTCAGGAAAGACTTTCACTCTAGCTAACACAATAGCCAAAGTAAACCTGCCCACACTGGTTATTTCGCATAATAAAACATTAGCGGCACAATTATATTCCGAATTCAAAGAATTTTTCCCCCATAATGCCGTAGAATACTTTGTAAGCTACTACGATTATTACCAGCCTGAAGCTTATATTCCTTCAACCGATACCTATATTGAAAAAGATTCCGCGATCAACGACAGGCTTGACCGGCTGCGCCTTTCCGCAACCACTTCCTTAATGAGCCGCAATGACGTCATTATTGTAGCCTCGGTCTCCTGTATTTATAACCTTGGAGATCCCCAAAGCTACAATAATATGCTGGTTTTGCTGGAAGTAGGCAAAGAGATCAGCCGTGACGAATTAATCACCAAATTTATCCAGGTTCAATACGAAAGAAATGATTATGAATTTGTCCGGGGCAAATTAAGAGTAAGAGGAGACACCCTGGAAATTTTTCCGTCTTATCAGGAAAAAGCAGTGCGCCTGGAGCTTAATGGCGACAAAATAGAAAAAATATCCGAGTTTAACCCGGTTTCAGGCAAAATCATCGATCAACTGGAAAAAATCGCGATCTACCCGGCAAAACATTTTATTATTTCTCAGGATAAAATTAATACCAGCCTTACCTCTATAAAAGAAGAACTGGAAGAACAGCTAAAAGTTTTAAGATCCCAGAATAAATTGCTGGAGGCCCAAAGACTGGAATCCCGGACAAAATACGACTTGGAAATGCTGAAAGAAATCGGTTATTGCCACGGGATTGAAAATTACTCACGCCATCTATCAGGAAGGCCTGACGGCTCAAGGCCTTATGCTTTAATCGATTATTTTCCGGACAAATTCCTTACTATTATCGACGAATCACACGTAACCATACCGCAAATCCGGGGAATGTATGAAGGAGATAAAGCCCGAAAAGAAACTCTGGTAAAATATGGTTTCCGCCTGCCTTCCTGCCTGGATAACCGGCCTTTAAAGTTCGAAGAATTCAATAAACTGATAAAACAGGTTGTTTTTGTTTCAGCCACACCCAATGAATATGAGATGAAGAAAAGCGATAACAAACTGATCCAGCAGATCATCCGGCCAACCGGATTAATTGACCCTGAAATCGTTATCCGCCCATCTGAAAATCAAATGGATGATTTGATCAAAGAAGTAAAAGAGCGGGCTAAACTTAATGAACGCGTCCTTGTTACTACTCTTACTAAACGCACTGCCGAAGATTTGACTGTCTATCTGGAAGAAAAAAGCTTAAAAGTAAAATACCTGCATTCGGAGATCCAAACCATCGAACGTTCAACTATTCTTAGAGATCTAAGAAAGAAAAAATTCGACTGCCTCGTCGGAATAAACCTGTTAAGGGAAGGCTTGGATCTGCCGGAAGTTTCTCTGGTCGCAATTCTAGATGCCGATAAAGAAGGTTTTCTGCGCTCAGCAACCAGTTTGATCCAGGTTTCCGGAAGAGCAGCCCGTAATATCCATGGTAAAGTAATTATGTACGCTGATACGATTACCGGCTCAATGAAAAAGGCAATTGATGAAAGCAACCGCCGTAGAAAAATACAACTAGAATTTAACAAAAGCAACAACATCAACCCGCGTTCAATCGAAAAAGCTATCAAAGAAGGAATCGAGGATTTAGCCGAGGCTGAAGAGTTCGTGGTTAACCTTACCGGCGAAGCTAAAGATGAATTTGAGTTGCGTAAATATATTTCCGAGTTAGAATATGAAATGGAACTTGCGGCGAGAAACCTGCAGTTTGAAAAAGCCGCGGTATTAAGAGACAAGGTTAAAGAATTAACAGAAATGACAAATGTCAAAGCACAAAATCCAAAATAAATCCAAATGTCAAATTCTAAATAATAAAATTTTTGTTTTGGTATTTGTCATTGGGATTTTGGATTTCATTTGTCATTTGAATTTTGTAATTTGACATTAAATAATATGCTATTAGCCATCGACATAGGGAACACTAATATATCTTTCGCCATATTTAACGGCGGCAAAATCATTAAAAACTGGGATATCCCCTTAAAAGAATACCGGGGCATCCGGACACTTGAGACGCCTATAAAAGACGCGCTTATCTGCAGCGTGGTTCCCCAAATAACTCAAAGGGTCTCTAGAGATATAAAGAAAACAACCGGCGTAAAACCTAAAATAATAGGAAAAGATATTCTTATCCCTCTTAAAAACCTTTATAAAAAACCTGAACAACTTGGCATGGATCGCCTGGTTAATGCCTACGCAGCCAGTCAAATTTATTCTGCTCCAGTAATAATAGTGAGTTGCGGAACGGCTATAACAGTAGATGCGGTATCTAAAATTTCAGGGTATCTTGGCGGATTTATCATCCCGGGATTAAACTCTTCGCTATCCGCCTTAAACCTGAATACCGCGCTTTTACCCAAAGTTAAATTAGCTCCAACAAAAAAAAATATTGGTAAAAATACACAGGATTGCATTTTAAACGGAGTAGTATTAGGAAGCGCATCCGCAATAGACGCCTTAATTGAAACCCTTCGTATTAAAATAGGAAAAAATACCAAAATCATCGGTACCGGAGGAGATATTAATTTAATAAAAAGGTTTTCTAAGTGCGCTATAAGAGTGAACAAAAATCTTCTTCTAAATGGTATTTTTTTGCTTTACAAGGGAGCATTTTTGGGTAAAATCAGAAACTATCCGGATACTTTATTAAAAAAAACTTGACAAAAAAAAAAAATTGTTTATAATTAGCACTCTTGGGAATTAAGTGCTAAAATTAACCAAATCAAAGGAGGGAACTTATGGAAATCAAACCATTAGGGGACCGCATCGTAGTTAAGGCTTTAGAGGCTGAAGCTAAGACTAAAGGTGGAATAGTTCTGCCGGATACAGCAAAAGAGAAGCCTCAAGAGGGTAAAGTGGTTGCCATAGGAAAAGGCAAAGTTCTGGATAACGGAACTACGCAAGCTCCGGAAGTTAAAGTAGGAGATAAAGTTTTGTACGGAAAATATTCCGGTAATGAAATTACCACTAAAGAAGGCGAAGAGTTATTAATTATGCGCGAAGAAGACATATTGGCTATTATCAAGTAAGCAATGTAATGACAAATGATAAAATTCAAAGCTCAAAATAAATCTAAAACTCAAATATCAAAACACAAGTTTTGTCATTGGGTATTTGTCATTTAAATTTATTTTGGATTTTGAGCTTGGACATTTGGATTTCAAAAAAGGGAGGATTTTATGAGCAAACAGTTACTCTACCAGGATGAAGCCCGCAGAAAGCTTTTAAGCGGCGTGGAGCAATTAGCCCGCGCAGTTAAAGTTACCTTGGGCCCAAAAGGACGCAATGTAGTCATCGACAAAAAATTTGGTTCGCCGACCATCACCAAAGATGGTGTAACCGTAGCCAAGGAAATCGACCTCGAAGATCCCTATGAGAATATGGGAGCTCAAATGGTTAAAGAAGTCGCTGAAAAAACTTCGGATATTGCCGGAGACGGAACCACCACAGCCACAGTTTTAGCTGAATCAATCTACCGCGAAGGCTTAAAGAATGTTACAGCCGGCGCAAATCCTATGGCTTTAAAACGTGGAATCGAAAAAGCCGTAGAAAAAATCGTAGAAGAGTTAAGTAAATTAGCTAAACCTATCAACGCCAGAGAAAAAAAAGAAGTTGCTCAGGTTGCTTCAATTGCCGCTAACGGAGACACAGCCATTGGCGATCAGATAGCCGAAGCTATGGAAAAAGTCGGTAAAGATGGTGTTATCACCGTTGAAGAAGCAAAAACCACTGCCACTACCCTAGAGTTAGTCGAAGGTATGCAGTTTGATCAAGGATACTTATCTCCTTATTTTGTTACCGATGCCGAAAGAATGGAGTGTATTTTAGAAGATACTTATATCCTGATTTTCGAGAAGAAAATATCTACTTTAAAAGATCTCCTTCCTTTGTTGGAAAAAATCGCCCGCAGCGGAAAGCCGCTTTTGATTTTAGCGGAAGAGGTTGAAGGCGAAGCATTGGCGACATTGGTTGTGAATAACTTAAAGAGAACCTTTGTTTCTTGCGCGGTCAAAGCTCCCGGTTATGGTGACAGGCGTAAAGCCATGCTTGAAGATATCGCGATTCTTACCGGTGGTAAAGCTATAACCGAAGATTTAGGCATAAAACTGGAAAATGTTGACTTGGACGATTTAGGAAAAGCCAAAAAAGTAAAAATTGACAAAGAAAATACAACTATAGTCGAAGGCGCAGGCAAGCAAGCAGCAGTAACTGCCCGTATCGCCCAGATTAAAAAACAAATTGACGAAACTGATTCTGATTATGATAAAGAAAAACTTCAGGAAAGGTTAGCCAAGCTAGCAGGTGGAGTCGCAGTTATCAATGTAGGCGCTGCAACTGAAAGCGAAATGAAAGAGAAGAAAGCCCGCGTTGAAGATGCTCTTCACGCAACCCGCGCCGCAGTAGAAGAAGGAATTATTCCCGGCGGCGGAGTTGCTTTAATCCGCTGTATTCCTGTTTTAGAGAAACTAAAGCTGGAAGGCGATGAGAAAATCGGGGTGGAAATTGTAAAACGCGCCCTGGAAGAGCCAATCAGGCAGATTACTCAAAATGCCGGTTTGGAAGGTTCAGTAGTCGTTCAAAGAGTAAAACAAGAAAAAATTAACATAGGCTATGATGTTTCTCAGGATGATTACGTTGATATGATTGAGGCAGGCGTAATCGATCCCAAGAAAGTTACCCGTTCGGCCTTACAAAACGCAGCCAGCATAGCTTCGCTTCTTCTAACTACGGAAGCTTTAATTGCTGATAAGCCGGAAAAGGAAGAAAAGATGCCAGGCATGCCAGCAGGCGGTATGGGTGGCATGGGCGGTATGGGTGGCATGGGCGGATATTAAGCCTAAAATAAAGAGTAAACACAGGGACGGTTCTATTCTAAGAGCTATTTAGCCTAGAACCGTCCCTTTAATTTTCTCTTGACAAATTGAGCTTAGAGGTGTAAAATTTTCTATCCTTTCGTAAAAAACTCACCAAAAATGAGTTAAAATATCGTAACTTACTGATAAATAACAAGTTTCAACAATTTCTCGTTCTACTAGGGTTAATTTCCAACACCAAGACGAGGAGGAAATTGAGGAGAAATCTAAAATGGCAGAGTGGATAGGCATAGGAAGGCGCGCCCGTAGATGTTATGGTTTTGATGAAATAGCGCTAGTGCCCGGTGCGCAAACAGTTAATCCCAATGAAGTCGATATCTCTCTTGAAATAGGTAATAGAAAATTCAAGGTTCCAATCCTGGCTGCAGGTATGGATGGTGTTGTAGATGTAAATTTTGCCATAGAGATGTCGAATCTAGGCGGAATCGCGGTTTTAAACCTCGATGGTGTCCAAACACGTTACGAAAATCCTGAAAAAGTCTTGGCAGAAATTGCCCAAGCAACTCCTCAAAAGGCAACCCAGTTAATCCAATCATTATACACCAACCCTATTAATGAAAAATTAATCTCCAAAAGAGTTTCGGAAATAAAGAAAAAAAGAGCTATAGCCGTAGTAAGCTGTATTCCGGCAAATGCCGAGAGATTCTCGAAACTTGCGATTGCAGCCGGCGCGGATATTTTTGTGGTCCAATCAACTGTTACAACCACCAGGCACATCGCCAAAGAATATAAAACTTTAGACCTCTATAAATTCTGCAAATCCACAAAAATACCGGTTATACTCGGTAATTGCGTAACTTATGAAACTACAATCGAGCTTATGGAAACGGGATCTGCCGGATTACTTATCGGCGTCGGCCCCGGAGCCGCCTGCACAACCAGGGGTGTTTTAGGCATAGGAGTACCTCAAGTAACCGCAACAGTAGACGCAGCAGGAGCGCGCGATTTTTATTACAAGAGAACCGGAAAATATATTCCAATAATTACTGACGGCGGAATGAGCCGCGGCGGAGATATCTGCAAGGCTTTTGCCTGCGGAGCGGACGCGGTAATGATAGGTTCGAGTTTTGCCAGGGCTCAAGAAGCTCCGGGCGGCGGCTATCATTGGGGCATGGCTACTTCGCATGTAAACTTACCCCGCGGAACCCGCATCCAGGTGGGCACAACCGGTTCATTAAAAGAAATTTTATTCGGCCCGGCGCGTGTTGATGACGGTTCGCAGAATTTAATGGGAGCGCTTAAAACTTCCATGGGTTCATTAGGCGCTGCAAACTTAAAAGAGATGCACGATGTAGAAATTATAATCGCGCCTTCAATACAAACCGAAGGAAAAATATTCCAGGTTGGACAGAGGGTAGGTATGGGCAAATGACAAGACAAACTATACTGATTTTAGATTTCGGCTCGCAATACACCCAATTAATCGCCCGCAGAGTCAGAGAAAATAAAGTTTTTTCCCGGATAATTCCTTACAATACTCCGGCAAAAGAAATAGCCGCAATGGCTCCCAAAGGTTTAATCTTGTCCGGCGGCCCAGCTTCGGTTATAGATAAAAAAAGCCCTGTTCCGGATAAAGAAATCTTTAAACTGGGTGTGCCGATTTTAGGAATTTGCTACGGAATGCAGATTATTTCGGAAATGCTCGGCGGCAAAGTCAAACATACCAAAGACCGCGAATACGGTAAAGTTGAATTATTTATCGATGATAACCGGGATTTATTCAGCCATATTCCGGGAAACTTCACTTGTTGGGCCAGCCACGGTGATTTTGCAACCAAGATTCCCGCGGGATTCCACATCAGCGCTCACACAATGAATACGCCCATTGCCGCAATCTCTAATTCCAAAAGGAAGATTTTCGCGGTCCAATTCCACCCTGAAGTAACCCATACTGAAAAAGGAAACCAGATTTTAAGCAATTTTCTTTTTAAGATATGCGGGTGCTTAAGCCGCTGGACAATGCAGTCCTTTATCAAAGAATCGATTGAAAATATAAAGAAAACAGTCGGAAAAGATAAAGTTGTCTTAGGATTAAGCGGAGGCGTAGATTCGTCAGTGGCAGCTTTATTATTACACAGAGCAATCGGAAAAAACTCCCGTTGTATCTTTATTAATAATGGCCTGCTTAGAAAAGATGAACCCGAGCAAGTGAAAAAAGTTTTCCGCGACGTATATCATCTGAATTTGGATTATGTTGACAGGAGCAAAAGATTTCTGGCGAGATTAAAAGGAATTACCGACCCGGAAGAAAAAAGAAAAATAATCGGTGATGAATTCGTTAAAACTTTTGAAGAAGAAGCTGATAAGGTGAAAGGAGTAAAATTCCTGGCGCAAGGAACATTATACCCGGACGTGATCGAATCATTTTCACCGACCGGAGCTCCCAGCCGTAGGATTAAGAGCCATCATAATGTCGGAGGTTTACCTGCCCATATGAAACTCAAATTAATCGAACCTCTACGCGAAATATTTAAAGATGAGGTCCGCGCCATAGGCAAGGAACTGGGTTTACCGGATGCGATACTCCAGCGCCAACCTTTTCCCGGCCCCGGTTTAGCCATCAGGATCATCGGCGAAGTTACCGAAGAAAGACTGGAAATTTTACGCGAAGTAGATAAGAGAGTAGTGGATGAAATCCGAGGAGCCGGATTATACGAACAAATCTGGCAATCTTTTGCCATATTGCTTCCTATAAAGAGCGTGGGGATCATGGGTGACGAACGCACCTACGAAAATGTCGTGGCGTTACGCTGCGTTTCCAGCTTTGACGGAATGACTGCTGACTGGGTCAAACTCCCTTACGAAATAATGGGAAAAATTTCCAATCGCATAATCAACGAAGTAAAAGGCGTAAACAGGGTTGTATACGATATAAGCTCTAAACCACCAGCTACCATAGAGTGGGAGTAAAGTATTTTGAAAATCAGACATAAATACCAAATGACAAAATCCAAACTCAAGATAAATTCAAAATTCTAATAATGAATACCAAAATTGGAGTTTTGTCATTTAATATTTGAATTTATTTTGAATTTTGTGCTTTGGAATTTGGATTTTGAATATGCCTCGTTCCGATTTCGTCCACCTACATTTACACACGCAATTCAGCCTTCTTGACGGCGCCTGCCGCATACCCGAATTACTGACCCTGGCTAAACAATACAATATGGATTCTCTGGCTATTACCGATCATGGTAATATGTTCGGAGCGATTGATTTTTACCTGGAAGCCTTAAAGCACGGCATAAAACCGATTATCGGTTGCGAAGCTTATATCGCGCCAAAGAGCCGGCTTGATAAAGAATCCCGCGGCATTGAAGACGCGGCCTACCATTTAATACTTTTAGCCCGCGATGAAACCGGTTACCGCAACTTAATGAAACTGGTTTCCTCGGCTTACCTGGAAGGTTTTTATTACCGTCCAAGAATCGATAAAGAAATCCTTAGCCAATACTCTAAAGGCTTGATCGGCCTCTCTGCTTGTTTAAAAGGAGAGATCCCCTCACTGATCCAGCAAAAACGTGTTAATGACGCGTTAAAATTAGCTGATACCTACAGGAATATTTTTGAAAAAGATAATTTTTACCTGGAAATCCAGGAGAATTCCATCCCTGATCAAAAAATCGTCAATGAAGGATTGATTAAAATTTCCAAAGAATTGAACTTGCCTTTAGTCGCTACAAACGACGTGCATTACCTGACCCGCGATAGAGCGGCATCCCACGAAGCGCTTCTATGCATCCAGACTCAAACTACTTTAGATGACCCTAACCGGATGCGTTTTCAAACTGATGAGTTTTATTTCAAATCACCGCAAGAGATGAAAACACTTTTCAAAGAAACACCTGAAGCTATCTCCAATACCTGCGAAATAGCTTCCCGCTGCAATTTGGAACTGGACTTCAAAAAAGTTCACTTGCCTAAATATGAAGCTCCTGTAGGAAAAACAAAAGAAGAATATCTTAAGGAACTTTGCGAAAAAGGGCTCAAAGAAAAATATGAAAATGTGAGCAAAGAAATCAACGATCGGCTTGAATATGAACTTAAAATTATTCAGAATATGGGTTTTGTCAGTTACTTTCTGATTGTCTGGGATTTTATCCATTACGCCAAGAGTAAAGGCATACCGGTTGGACCGGGAAGAGGCTCGGCAGCTGGAAGCTTAGTGAGCTATCTCCTCGGAATTACTGATTTAGATCCCTTAAAATACGGGCTCCTCTTTGAAAGATTTTTAAACCCGGAAAGAATGGGTTTACCGGATATTGATATTGACTTCTGCTACGAAAGAAGGCAGGAAGTCATTGAATATGTTACCCAAAAATACGGGCAGGAGAACGTTGCCCAGATCATTACTTTCGGAACAATGCAGGCGCGCGGCGTTGTGCGCGATGTTGGCCGGGTTATGGGAATGAGCTACGCTGATGTTGATAGAATCGCTAAATTGATCCCGCCTGAACTTGATATGACTCTTAAAAAAGCACTGGAGAGCGAACCTGAGTTAAACAATCTTTATAAAAACGATCCGGAAGTCACCAAACTTATTACCACAGGGTTAGTCCTGGAAGGTTTAAACCGCCACGCTTCAGTGCACGCTGCCGGAGTTGTAATCGCGGATAAACCTCTGGATAATTACAGCCCGCTATTTAAGACCACTGACGACCAAATAACCACCGGATTCAGTATGGGCATCCTGGAAAAAATCGGACTGCTTAAGGTGGATTTCCTGGGTTTAAGAACCCTGACCGTAATTGATCAAGCTGTAAAAATAATCAAAGAAACACGGAATATAGGCCTGCAGATCCAAAAACTTCCCCTGGACGACAAAAATACCTATAAACTCCTGGCTTCAGCTCATACCATGGGGGTTTTTCAAGTTGAAAGTTCAGGAATGCGCGATTTGTTGAAAAAACTGGAACCTGAACGTTTTGAAGACTTGATCGCCTTGCTCGCATTATACCGCCCAGGGCCGATCGGTTCAGGGATGCTTAATGATTTTATGAAACGTAAGCATAACCTTATCCCGATTAAATACGAACATCCTAAACTCCAACCTGTGCTCAAAGAAACTTACGGCATTATGGTTTATCAGGAACAGATTATGCAAATTGCTTCTTTATTAGGGGGATTCAGCCTTGCCCAAGCCGATATCTTGCGTAAAGCTATGGGTAAAAAGATCCCTGAAGTTATGGAAAAACAGAGGAGCAATTTTATCCACGGCTGTGTTAAAAACGGAATAAAAGAATCAACCGCAACAAAGATTTTCGACCTGATAGAATATTTTTCCGGTTATGGATTCAATAAATCGCATTCTACCGCCTACGCCTTGATTTCTTACCGCACTGCTTACTTAAAAGCCAATTATCCGGTTGAGTTTATGACCGCGCTGCTTACATCAGAACGCGATAACACGGATAAAATAGTCGAATATGTGGCTGAGGCAGAACGTATGGGTATGGCGGTTTTACCTCCGGATATAAATGAAAGCGACGCTTTATTTAAAGTAGTAGACAGAGAATCAATAAGATTTGGAATGCTGGCGATTAAAAATGTGGGGGTTGGCGCGGTTGAATCTATCGTCGAAGCCAGGAAATCCGGAAGATTTGCTTCATTGGAAGACTTATGCCAAAAAATTGACCTGCGCTTAGCTAACCGCAAGGTTTTAGAAAGCCTGATAAAATGCGGAGCCTTGGATTCCTTTAAAATGGCCCGCGCCAAAATGTTTGCTTCTTTGGATTCAATACTGGAAGCAGCCTCGCGCAGCCAAAAAGAAAAAGCCAAGGGGCAGCTTTCATTCTTTGACCAAGGCCTAACCTCGAATGGCTTTAAAAAAATTACCAATGAAATGCCCCAAATTCATGAATGGCCGGAATCACAACTATTGGCTTTTGAAAAGGATATGCTTGGATTTTATGTAAGCGGACATCCTTTGGCCCGCTATGCCCGGCAATTAAAACGATTTATTTCGTCTTCAATTAATGATTTACATCAGCATAAAAACGAAGATGAAATAAAAGTCGTCGGGTTAATTTCTAAAGTTAAACACACAATGACCCGGGCCAAACAGGAAAAAATGGCCATATTGAAATTAGAGGATCTGGATGGTTCGGTAGAATTGCTGGTTTTCCCGCGGGCGTTTCAAAAAGTTTCGCGCTACATCCAACCAAATAGCGTAGTCATGGTAAAAGGTATATTGAATTTAAAGGAAGACACGCCTAAAATCATCGTTGATGACCTTTTCCCATTCGATGAAATATATAAACTCATTACCGCGATGAGCATTAATCTCTCGGGGCTAAAGGAAAATGTTTTCGATACGCTAAAAGGATTGCTTGCCGCTTCAAGAGGCAACATCCCCATATATCTTAATCTAGATACGCCGGCAAAATCCAGGGTTCAACTGGTTGTTGGCGAGGGATTTTATGTGTCGCCTTCCGAAAAACTGATTAAAGATATCGAGGAACTTTTAGGAGAAAAACGCCTATCTCTTACCCTATAATTGCCCTGTTTTCATTAAAATCGGTCTTAAAAAACTTTAACCTTGACATCGTAACTTTTTGCTGTTATTATATTTAGCAAATAAGCCGCCTATTCAAATAGGCAGGGAGGATAAAAAAATGACCAAAAAAGACATTATTTTAAAAGTCGCTGATGAAACCGGTTTAAAACAGATAGATGTCAAACTCGTAGTCCAAAAAACCTTTGATTGTATAATTGAAGCGCTAATCAGGGGAGAAAAAATAGAACTGCGTAATTTCGGAGTTTTTAAAATTAAACAAAGAAAAAGCCGCACAGGTAGGAATCCACGCACTAATCAGATCATCCCTGTCCCGCCGAGAAAAGTGGTTGTTTTTAAATCCGGCTTAGAGATGAAACAAAAGGTAAAATAGAGAAATAGAGTAGTTAGTAGATAGTAGGCAGCAGGTAGAATGAACCTACATACTAAATACTACCTACTAAAAATTTAAATGTTTAAAAGAGTATCTGGAACAAAGGATATCCTGCCGGAAGAAATATCCATCTGGCAACACCTGGAAGAAATCAGCCGCAATACTTTTTCTCTGTATAATTTCAAAGAGATTCGTCCTCCTTTAATCGAAGAAGCAGCATTATTCAACCGTTCTTTAGGCGAAACCGCTGAAATCGTCCAAAAACAGATGTTTCTCATAAACAATAAAGATGAAACCTACGCGCTTAGGCCGGAAGGGACTGCCTCAATCGTGCGCGCCTATATCGAAAATAATCTCGATAAAACAAGCGGTTTTGTAAAATTATACTACATTGGACCGATGTTCAGGCTGGAACGGCCTCAAAAAGGCAGATTGCGGCAATTTCACCATATAGGCTGCGAAGCAATCGGTTCTCAGGACGCTAACCTTGACGTCGAGATTATCTCTTTAGCCGATAATCTATTACGCAATTTCTCTATAGAAAACTATAAAATAAGAATTAATAGCCTTGGTTGCGAGTCTGATAAAAAGAAACTGGTAGAAATACTGAAAACGAGCCTTGCGGAAAAATTGGAAAACCTTTGCCCCGAATGCACAACCAGATTCGAGAACAATCCTTTACGAATTTTGGATTGCAAAAACGATACGTGTAAGAGAATTGTTTCCGAAATAAATATTTCTGAAAGTTATCTTTGCCAAGACTGTAAAGAGCATTTTAATAAAGTTAAAAACGGGTTGGATTTCTTAAGAATAGCTTATGAAATCAACCCGCATCTTGTCAGAGGACTGGATTATTACACAGGAACAGTCTTTGAAATATCGCAAAAAAGCTTAGGCGCTCAAGACGCTATTGGCGCAGGAGGACGGTATAACAATTTGACTAAAGAGCTGGGTGGTCCGCAGGTTGGCGCTATCGGTTTTGCCTTCGGCGTAGAAAGATTAATGCTGGCCCAAAGGGAAAATGCCAAAACTCAAAGAGAAAACCCGGTTTATTTGATAACTTTGGGCGAACCCGCAAAATTAGAAGGATTGGGGATATTGAATGAATTGCGTAAAAACGGAGTCGCCTGCGATACTAATTACGAAGACAAATCTTTAAAAGGGGCTATGCGCAAAGCAAATGATTTAGGAGCGCACATAGTCCTGATTATCGGAGATAATGAAATTGAAAAAGGCACTATTACTCTAAAAGATATGATTAGCGGCGAACAAAGAGAAGTTAAAGCAGAAAAACTTATAAACGAATTAATGACAAATGACAAAACTCAAAATCCAAAATAAATCCCTGCCTGTCCGGCAGGCAGGCAAATGTCAAATTCCAAATAACAAAACTGTTGTTTTGATATTTAACATTGGGATTTTGGATTTCATTTGTCATTTGGATTTGGACATTTTACATTAACATAATTATTACTATGCTTAGAACACACACTTGCGGAGAATTAACCACCAAAGATCTGGACAAAGAGGTTACGCTATGCGGCTGGGTAGCCAGAAGACGCGACCACGGTAAGCTCATTTTTATCGATATTCGCGACCGGAACGGTTTTACTCAGGTTGTTTTTATCCCCAAAGAATCAGGGGACGCTTATAAACTAGCTCAGGATTTAAGAGCCGAGTTCGTCATTAAGCTTACCGGCAAGGTAAATAAACGGCCGCAAGGAACTATTAATCCCAAATTAAACACAGGAGAAATCGAAATTTTGGCAAAAGGTTTGGAAATCCTAAACCCCAGCGCCAATCCGCCATTTGAAATCATAGACAATCTGGACGTTACCGAAGAGGCCCGGCTTAAATACCGCTATCTTGACTTAAGACGAAAAAAACCTTTTGATAACCTTCTATTAAGAAGCAATCTTTATAAAATTATACGCTCATATCTTGATTCGCAAAAATTCATCGAATGCGAAACGCCTATACTTACAAAATCCACTCCGGAAGGAGCTCGCGACTATCTTGTCCCTTCAAGGCTCAATCCCGGAAAATTCTACGCTCTTCCGCAATCACCGCAATTATTCAAACAGATATTGATGGTTGCCGGAATTGAACGTTATTATCAAATTGCAAAATGTTTCCGTGATGAAGACTTGAGGGCTGACCGCCAACCGGAATTTACCCAATTAGATTTAGAAATGTCCTTTATTAACGAAGAGGATATTTATAGCCTAATCGAAGAATTAATGTTCAGGATTTTTAAAGAACTCAAGGGGATCGAATTAAAAATCCCATTCCCGCGTATTTCATTTAACGAAGCGCAGGAAAAATATAAAACAGATAAACCGGATTTGCGCAAAGATTTCAATTCCGATTTTGCGTTTGCCTGGATAGTGGGTTTTCCTTTGTTCAAATACAATAAAGAGGAAAAACGCTGGGAGAGCGAACATCATCCTTTTACCGCGCCGGAAGAAACCGACCTGGAGAATCTGGATAAAACTCCGGATAAAGTAAAATCTCGTTCTTACGACCTAGTTCTAAACGGAATGGAGCTGGGGTCGGGTTCGATAAGAATTCATGACCAAGAGCTGCAGGAGAAAATATTCAAGATCATCGGCATTGATAGAGAAAACGCCAAGCTTCGTTTCGGTTTTCTTCTGGAAGCTTTTCAATTCGGCGCCCCTCCTCACGGAGGATTCGCATTTGGCATAGATAGGCTATTAAGCATCTTAAGCAATGAATCAAGCATAAGGGAAGTAATAACTTTTCCCAAGACGAGCGCGGGAGTTTGTCCGTTAACTAGCGCGCCTTCGGATGTAGATGAAAAACAATTAAAGGAATTGAATTTAGCCGTTAAAAAGGAGGCAGTAAAATGAGGGCAAAAAAATTACTTTGTTTCATTGTTTTGGCTTCGGTTTTGGTCTTATCGGGTTGCGTTACCCGCACCTATTCTTTGACAAGAGACAGGGTTGATCAAGACTTAACCGGTGGAAATCACGGTTACATTACCGGAAAAGCCCCAGCCGGAGAAACGACTCCAAGAAAAACCGAACGGACAGTTAGGGTATTCGAAGTCGAGCTCGGAAAATCTTACAAAACCAAACAAGTAGACATCGCGCCTATTACACAACCGCAAAGCATGGGAAGCTCTAATGAAATTACCAGCAACACAGGCTCGGTTGAAACCGCTTCCGAGGAACAAAATATCTCTCTTGACAAAACCGGCCAAAAATATACCGTAGAAAAAAATGATACCCTGCAAAAAATATCCATGAAATTCTACGGCACGACCAAAAAATGGACAAAAATCTATAATGCCAATAAAGATGTCTTGAAGGGACCGAACAAGGTCTACCCCGGACAAACTCTCAATATACCGGATACCGGCGAAGCAAAACCAGCTGCTGAGACATTAAGCGAACCAAAGGAAAACCTTAAGTAAGAAACAGGGACGGTTCTCAAACTAAGCTAAAAGTGTCCCTATTAAGGGGACACTTTTGCCTTGAGTTGAGAACCGTCCCTAACTAAATATGGATAAAATAATCAAATTACAGACTCATCTGGAAGCGCAAGAACTCCTGGGCTTGCAGGACGCCAAGGCTAAGCTAATTGAAAAAGAGTTTAAAGTGAAATTAACCTTGCGCGGAGAGCATCTAAAATTAAGCGGAACCGCAGCAAATATAAAAAAGGTCTCCGGCCTTATCGAACATATTCTAAATATTTATCGTTTGGGCCAGCAAAAAACAGAAGGGTTGGATTTAACCTGCCTAATTTCCAATTTTAAAACTCCCGGAAGAACAAATTCTCCAGAGATCCGAGAGAACGGTATAATACGCGCTGCCAGCGGAAAACAAATAGAACCCAAGACTACCGGCCAAAGGGAATACGTAGAAGCAATAAAACAATATGACATCGTTTTCGGTATCGGCCCGGCAGGAACAGGAAAGACATATTTGGCGATGACTTGCGCGGTCGAAGCCCTTAAAAAACAGGAAGTGCGCAGGATAATACTTACGCGCCCGGCGATTGAAGCAGGCGAGTCATTAGGGTTCCTGCCGGGTGATATGCAAGAAAAAATATTGCCTTATTTGAGACCATTATATGACGCGCTCTATGATATGATGGAAGCGGAACGTATTGAAAAATACATTGAAACCGGAATTATTGAAGTAGCCCCATTAGCCTATATGAGAGGAAGGACTCTCAATGACGCTTTTATCATTTTGGACGAAGCGCAAAATTGCACCGCCGAACAAATGAAAATGTTTCTGACCCGCCTGGGTTTTGATTCTAAAGCTGTAATAACCGGGGACATAACCCAAAGCGACTTGCCTAACGGCAAACCAATCGGACTTTTACAGGCTCAAGATATTTTAAGCTCTACCGAAGGAATTAAATTTGTCCGTTTTAGCGGAGCCGATGTAGTAAGACACGCCTTGGTTCAAAGGATTATCGAAGCATATGACAAAGCTAACCGAAAAGATTAGTTTCAAATCAATTATTCTAGGAGCCTTGGTGCTAATTTTGAGCTATATCGCTCAAATTAACCTAGCTATAGCCATACTCCTCATAGTTTTATGCATCTATCTGGAATTAAGAAATCTAAAGATAAAAAATTGCAGTTTACCAAATCTCACCCTGTTATACCTTTCAGCAGTTACCAGCGGATACATCCTGATTAAACATAATTTTCCTATATACTACATTCCTTTTTCAATAGTCCCAATGCTTACAACACTTTTGTTTGGAAATTTAGAGATTTCTTTGCTAATGACCATGGCTTCTTCGGTCACGATTGCATCCTTCTCTGGATACCCCTTGCAAACAACAGTGCTTTCCTTAACCAGCGGAATAGTCTCTAGTATTCTTGTGCTGGGAGCGCGTAAACGCAATACCCTTATCCGCGCCGGCATCCTGATAGCAGTATTTCAAGTCCTGACTTTAATCTTTATGGAACACCTGCAAATAATTTCAATCGAAAGGCATACTATTCTCTTTATAAATGGAATAGTTTCAAGCATTATTGTCCTCGGAGTTTTACCGGTTTTTGAATACCTTTTTAATACCGCTACTAATATCAGCCTTTTGGAACTGGCCGATTTTCATCACCCGCTTCTTCAACGCTTGATTCAGGAGGCGCCCGGAACCTACCATCACAGCTTAATCGTCGGAAATCTCTCGGAAAACGCCTGCCGAGCGGTAGGAGCAAATGCCTTATTGGCCAGAATTGGCGCTTATTACCATGACATCGGGAAACTTCAAAAACCGGAATATTTTAGCGAAAACCAAGCTAATATAGAAAATAAACATGGGGATTTAGCTCCAACAATGAGCAAACTGGTAATTATGAATCACGTTAAAGAAGGAGTAGAACTGGCTAAAAAATACAGGCTAAGCCCTCCCTTAATTGATTTTATCCGTCAACATCATGGGAATAGCCTGGTTTATTACTTCTATCTTCGGGCGTTGGAAAAAACAGAAGAGAACCAGGACGTAGAAGAAGAGGGGTTTCGTTATCCCGGGCCAAAACCAAACACCAAAGAAACCGCCATAGTATTACTGGCGGATTCAGTAGAAGCGGCTGCCCGTTCGTTAAAAGAGCCTAATCCCGGAAAAATCGGGGAATTGGTACATAAGATTATCAATAATAAATTTATCGACGGCCAGCTTGATGAATGCGAGTTAACCCTTAAAGACCTGGAAAAGATCTCAGCGGTCTTTATCCGGCTGCTCTGCGGAATACACCACAGCCGGACAAGCTATCCTGAAAGTGAACGGATTGAAAATAACCATAAGAAACCTTCAAAAGAAAATTCCCATCTTTCCGGCGAAAATAAAAAAGACAATCCTTAAAACCTTCAAAAACGAAAACATAAAAGAAGGCGAAATAACTGTCTCATTTGTAACCGATAAATTAATCTCAAAGCTTAATCTCAAGTACCTGAATATAGATAGGCCTACTGACGTTTTAGCTTTTAATTTAACGGATAACCGGAAAACAATAATTGCCGATATAATTATATCGGCCGAAACCGCTATGCGGAATTCCAAACTTTACCAAACTTCCCTACCTTATGAATTAAACCTATACTCTGCCCACGGATGTCTACATTTATTAGGCTATAATGATAATAATCCGAGAAATGCGAAAATAATGCGCAAAAAAGAATCCGAATATGCCAATCCATAAAACCGAGGCAATAATCATAAGAAGAATGGACTTCCGCGAAACTTCTCTTATTGCGGACTTTTATACCCGGGATTTTGGCAAATTAAGCGGATTGTTTAAAGGTATCCGGACAGATCCCAAGAAATTTGCCAGTTCCGTCGAGATATCTTCATATAACGATGTCATATTTTATAAGAAATCCGGCGCCTCACTGCATCTGGTAAGCGCCTGCGACCTAAAGGATAATTTTTTTAATATAAGAAAGAGTATAATGAAAGCGGGGATGATGGGAATCATGGTAGAATTGATTGCTTCGGTTATGCAGCCTGAAGATAAAAATGAGGAAGTATTCAATCTGGCGCTTGAATGCCTAAAAGAGCTCGAAATAACTTCCTCTCCGGAGAAGATTATGACTATTTTCAAGATTAAAATGCTTGCTCTTTCCGGATTTAAACCACACTTTGATTCCTGCGTATCGTGTTCAAGCAGAATCCTGGGGCAATCAAAATTCAGCCTAAGTTTAGGCGGATTACTTTGTGAAAATTGCTTTCATAAAGATACTGCCTCGCGTTCGATTTTTAGAGGCACAATTGCTTCAATACTGTATATAGAAAAAAATGATTTCAAAAACAATCTTAATCTAGGACTTAACCCGCAGATCAAGAAGGAACTAGAACTTATCCTAAACGCTTTTTTAAATTTTCATCTGGAAAAAGAACTCAAATCGCAGAAGGTTTTAAATAAGTTAACCGCTTTAGCCTAGGTCATAAGAACAGGAGGTAGAATATGAAAATAGCTATTGTTGGCCCGGGAGCAATGGGTTGCCTGCTGGCTTCTTTTTTATCTAAATCCAAGGAAGAAATATGGATCCTCGATTACAATAAAGAACGCGCCGAAAACATCAATAAAAACGGCGTAAGCCTTGTCGGTTTATCCGGAGAGTGGCGCTGTAATCCCAAAGCAAGCGCCGATATCAAAGATATAGGGGTTGTAAATCTACTCATACTTTGCGTTAAATCTTATGATACTAAAACCGCCATAACTCGTTCAAAAGCGCTAATCAGCGAAAATACCTCCGTTTTAACCCTGCAAAACGGTATAGGCAATATTGAAATGATCAGTGAAATAATCGGAGCCCAAAATATTATCGGAGGAATAACAAATCTAGGAGTCACCCTGCTTGATACCGGAAAAGCTAAATACGCCGGCAAAGGAGAAACGGTAATCGGGCGAATGGACGCAAAGATCACTGTAGAAATGCGCACAATACGCGAGCTTTTTAACAAGGTAGGACTGGAAACGCGTATTTCTAAAGATATAAAGGGCCTGCTTTGGTCAAAATTAATCATTAACACCGGTATAAATGCCTTGACCGCCCTGACACATCTTAATAACGGCAGATTAATTGAATTCGAAGGCTCCCGCAGGATTATGCGCGAAGCAGTCACTGAATCAATCCGCGTAGCCAAAAGGAAAAGAATAAAACTTACCTATGATGATCCATTGGCTAAAGTCGAAGCTGTATGCGAAGCTACCGCGGGAAATATTTCTTCCATGCTGCAAGACGTCCTGCGTAAAAAACGCACGGAAATCGACTTTATAAACGGGGTAATCGTAAGACTCGGCCAAGAACTAGGAATTTCTGTGCCCGTAAACACAATGCTGGTGGACTTGGTTAAAACAATTGAATCAAGCTACAGCATATCTATTAATCAAGAACGATTTTCTTAGCCGGGTATTTTAGCTGTTTTTACAGGTTATTGCGGGCGTACTACAAGTTATGGGTCGAGTTATGCATGGCAATAGAATGAGAAGATGCCTGGTAATTGCGTTAATAGGAGGAGTAGCGTTTGTTTTTTTATTTATACGCAGCCATCAAAACAAAAGGCTTTATTGTCAAGAACGCCTGATGATGGGGACCTTTGTAAAAGTTATATCCCCAAATCCTCGAGCTCCGGAAATAGTATTCACCGAAATTACCCGAATCGAAAAACTTTTAAGCAAATATAATCCGCAAAGCGAAGTGGCGCAATTAAATAAAACCGGCTATCTAAAGGCAAGTCCCGAGACATTTTATATAATAAAACGTTCCAAGGAATTTTGGCAGGCTTCGGATGGGGCTTTCGACATAACCGTAGCTGCGCTTATGGATCTTTGGGGATTCACCAATAAACAATATTGCCTCCCGAGCAGGAAAAAGATTGAAGAAACTTTGAAGCTGGTCGGATCGGATAAAATTATTTTGCAGGAATTTGATAATGTGATACAATTTAAGATTTCCGGAGTAAAAATAGACCTTGGCGGTATAGCTAAAGGTTATGCCTTGGATTGCGCAATCAAAAAATTAAAAGAAGCGGGAATCGATAGCTGCCTTATTAACGCCGGAGGAGAAGTTTACTGTTTAGGCGATAAATTCGGAAGGCCTTGGAATATAGGCGTAGCAGGTTCGCGCGGGAGGAATTTAGCCGCATGTTTGGAATTAAAAAATCAGGCTATAGCAACTTCCGGAGACTCCGAACAGTATTTCATAAAGGATAAAAGACGTTACCCGCATATATTAAACCCTAAAACAGGATATCCGGCCGAATCAAACATAAGTTCCGTATCAATCGCGGCCAAAGATGGATTAACCGCAGATGCTCTGGCCACAGCTATCTTTGTCCTAGGCAAAGATAAGGGAGAGAGACTGGCAAAACAGTTTGACAATGCGGAAATAAAATCTATTCAGGAAATCAATACTCAAAATCACTAAAAAAGAGTAAAACTAAATAATCAATAAATATGCCGGCAAAAAATAACGGTTTAAGCAATCATAAATTGAAATTATCCGGGAATTCCAAGCCCCAAACGCTTAATTTTAATTATTTAAACTGCCCTATTGAAGAGCTTTATACTAAATTAGAAACATCGGAAAGGGGTTTAACGGAAAAGGAGGCGGAAAAACGCCTGCAGGAATTCGGCTATAATGAACCTGCCCGGAAGAAAAAACGCACTATACTTACCCAAATACTCCTCAAATTCGTTAATCCTCTGGTAATCGTGCTTTTAATAATCGGCGGTTTTTCACTTTTTTTCGGAGAAAAATTAAGCGCCCTTATAGTTTCTCTGATGGCCTTGATGAGCGTTTTCTTGGGCTTCTTTCAGGAATACAAAGCCGGAAAAGAGGCGGAAAAACTAAGCGAAATGGTCCGGGCCACCGCTACTGTTTACCGAAACGCAAAAGCAAAAGAAGTTAAAATCAAAGAAATAGTCCCCGGAGATATCATAGACCTGTTTGCCGGAGATATGATTCCGGCAGACTTGAGGATATTATCTTGCAAAGACCTGTTTATTAATCAGGCCTCTTTAACCGGGGAATCTTTTCCAATAGAAAAATCCGCCGTCAATCTGCCTTCTAAAGATAACTCTGCTTCCAACCAGTCAAATATCGTTTTTATGGGCTCCAGTGTCGTAAGCGGCACAGCGCTGGGAGTGGTAATCAAAACGGGAATGTCCACTCAATTTGGCGAGCTTTCCAGAAAGCTGGCGAATATCAGGATACAAACCGGCTTTGATAAAGGGATACATAAATTTACATGGCTGATGATCCGCGCCATGATTTTTATGGTAATTTTTATCCTGGGCGTTAATGTTTTACGCCGGGGAAATTTTATCGAATCCCTGCTTTTTTCATTGGGCGTAGCAGTGGGGCTGACCCCTGAGATGCTCCCAATGTTAGTCGCTATAAATCTCTCTAAGGGCGCGATTGCAATGTCCAAAAAGCAGGTTATCGTAAAACGTCTTAATTCCATACAGAATTTCGGAGCCATGGATGTGCTTTGCACAGATAAAACAGGCACACTCACCATGGATAAGATTGTTTTGGAAAAACACTGTGATGTGGTAAGGAAAGAAGATGACAGCGTGCTACAGCTGGCTTACACCAATAGTTTTTACCAAACAGGGCTGAAAAATCTTTTGGATAGAGCGATACTTAAGCATGAAAAACTGGCTGTGCAGGATTTTAAGAAAATAGATGAGATTCCTTTTGATTTCTCGAGAAGAATAATGTCGGTGGTAGTGGATATGAACAATGTGCATAAAATAATTGCTAAAGGCGCTCCCGAAGAAATCTTCAAAAGATGCAACAGGTACGAGCTTGACGGCGAAATACAAGAGATGGAAGAGTGGCTTCTGACCGACCTGAAAGAAGAATGCGACCGGCTCAGCACCGATGGCTTCAGGGTTTTGGCTATCGCCTATAACGACATAACGGAAAAGAAAAACATATATTCTAAAGATGATGAAAGAGGTTTGATTTTAAAAGGATATGTCGCGTTTCTTGACCCGCCTAAACCAAGCGCAAAAAGAGCTATATTGGCATTAAATAAACTCGGCATAGATTTCAAGGTCCTAACCGGAGACAATGAACTGGTTACGCGGAAAATTTGTAATGAGGTCGGACTGAATATTAAAGGCCTTCTTACCGGAGACAATGTCGAAAAATTAACGGATGCGCAGCTTTGCGAAACCGTAGAGACTACCAATGTCTTTGCGCGCCTGTCGCCTTTACAAAAAGAAAGAATTATAAAATGCCTTCATGAAAACAACCATATTGTAGGATACCTGGGAGACGGCATAAATGACGCGCCTGCCTTAAAAACCTCGGATGTCGGAATTTCCGTGAATAACGCGGTGGATATCGCCAAGGAATCCGCTGATATGATCCTGCTTAAAAAGAGCCTGATGGTCTTGGAAGACGGGGTCATCGAAGGAAGAAAAACCTTTGGAAATATTGTAAAATATATCAAAATGGGCTCAAGCTCGAACTTCGGCAATATGTTTAGCATGACAGGAGGCAGTTCATTTTTGCCGTTTCTACCGATGCTGCCCATCCAAATACTCCTCAATAACTTCCTCTACGATCTTTCGCAAATAGCCATCCCCACTGACCGGGTTGATAAACAATACCTGGAAAAACCCCGGCCATGGAACGTAAAATACATCAAAAATTTTATGATGATTATCGGCCCAATCAGCTCAATATTCGACTTTATCACTTTCGGAGTTATGTTATTCATATTCCGCTCTTCGGCAGAATTATTCCACACCGGCTGGTTCATTGAATCCCTTTGCACTCAAACCCTTGTCATATATGTAATTCGCACGGGAAAAATCCCGTTCGTGGAAAGCTGGCCGAGCTTTTCTTTAATAATGACTTCGTTATTCATAATCACCATAGGTATACTTATTACTTTTTCGCCGCTAGCAAAACCATTCGGTTTCGTTACGCCGCCAGGAGCATATTTTATTGCCCTTATTATAATGGTTGTCAGTTATTTATTTATAGTGCAGAGAGTCAAAATGTGGTTTATCAAAAAATACGGTTATGAATAAAATCTTGAGACCACCCGAGGCTAGCTAAAGTTGAGACGAAAGGAGCCGATATGGACAAGATAACGATTGACGATATCTTAGCTTTAAAAGGCAAACGCAAAATAACTATGCTCACTGCTTACGATTACCCCATAGCGAGCCTTGTGGATAGAGCAGGAATTGATATTATTTTAGTAGGCGATTCTCTGGCAAATGTCGTGCTGGGCCTTGATTCGACCACCAAAGTTGGAATGACTGAAATGCTTCACCACGCCAAAGCAGTAAGGCGCGCGGTGAATAGAGCGTTAGTTGTCGGGGATATGCCTTACGAATCATACCAAATCAATACCGAAGAATCCGTAAAGAACGCAAAGAGATTCATCAACGAGGCTGATTGCAGCGCGATAAAACTGGAATGGTTTGATAGATGCCCGGAGGTAACCCGAAAAATAATCGAAGCGGGGATACCGGTAATGGGACATATCGGCCTTACTCCTCAAACTGCGGATAAATTAGGAGGATTTAAGGTCCAGGGCAAAGACGCGGATACTGCCCGTAGATTGATCGAACAAGCTCAGAAACTGGAAAACTTGGGTTGTTTTTCAGTTCTCCTTGAATGCGTCCCGGATAAATTATCCGAAATCATTACCAAGAAATTAAAGATACCGACCATTGGCATCGGAGCCGGCGTCAGTTGCGACGGACAAGTGCTGGTAATTAATGATATGCTCGGGCTTTTTGAGCGCTACACTCCGAAATTCGTCAAAAAATATTTAAACCTTTCCCCATTAATCCTTAAGGCGATAGAAGATTATAAAAATGAAGTATTAAAAGGAGAATTTCCCGCGCCCGAACATTTCTTCAGCATAAAAGAGGAAGAGTTGAAAAAAATATGAAAAAGAAAGCAACAAAACGGGTTTTGCTTACGCTTGTTCTTTGCGCGGCTATTATTTTTGTGTTAAAATTCGGGCTTCCGCAGCTCTTACGCGCCTATATCGCAACCGGTATCGGAGACTGCGCAAAAATCCCGATTTTATGCATGAGCCCTCAAGATACAACGGAAACTTTCATAGTAGACAAAATTTACCTTCAAGAACTCATTCCGCATAAATTTCCAAAAACAGAAATAAGCGTGCCCAAGGGCTTCCGGGTCGTTCAAGAGTTAGTAGCCAAACCTTACTACAAAAAGAAGAAATCACGCAGCGTTGAACCCGTAATCTACATCCTGCATCAACCGCCGGGTTTTTTTATCAACCTATTTCCACAAGTTAAAAATTCAGGCATCAAAGATAACTATGAATTCATGCGTTCTTTAATGTGCGCGAATGAGTCCAAAATCAACAGCATCAATGACGCTTTTTTTGTAATTCTAAAAAGTATTTTTACTCCGGATCTGGGAGACCAGAAAACGGCTAAAATGATTCAATTTAAGTCGAACGAACGGAATTATTTTCTAAACTATAATTTAACCGGGCCGGCATATTTCTTTGACTGCACCATACTTACTAAAGAAGGAGATTTCTTCAAGGTTTACATAAAAGATAGGTTTAAAACATTGGATTTGAATAAAGTATATTCAATTATATCCACGATCTCCCCGGCTTAAGTAATTTGCTTGATTTTTATTCCAAACTGTGCTAGAAATAAAAGTCTTATGAGCGATAACCTGATGGAAAAAATAGTTTCCCTTTGCAAACGCAGAGGTTTTATATTCCAGTCTTCGGATATTTACGGAGGCCTAAGCAATACCTGGGATTACGGCCCATACGGCGTTGAGCTTAAGAATAACCTTAAGCGCGCCTGGTGGAAGGCGAATGTTTACGAGCGTAATGATATTTTCGGCATGGACGCGGCTATCCTTATGCACCCTAAAGTCTGGGAAGCTTCGGGACACGTGCAGAATTTTTTCGATTTAAAGAGCGACTGTAAAAATTGTAAAAAACGTTTCAAGAGCGAGGACCTTAAGGATAAAAACAAATGCCCTGAATGTGGCGGCGCGCTCACTGAAGCTAAGGCCTTTAACCTGATGTTTAAAACCTACCAGGGGCCGGTAGAAGAAAGCGGCAATGAAATATATATGCGGCCGGAAACTGCCCAAGGCATGTTTGTGAATTTTTTGAATATTCTTGATTCCCGGCATCCCAAACTCCCCTTTGGTTTGGCGCAAATCGGAAAATCTTTCCGCAATGAAATTACTCCGGGGAATTTTACTTTCCGCACCAGGGAATTTGAACAGATGGAGATTGAATATTTTGTCCGGCCGCTTGACGCAGACAGGGCGCTTGACGAATGGATTTCCTACCGCTTTAACTGGTATCTTGGCCTCGGAATAAAAAAAGAAAGCTTGAGACAACGCCAGCACGATAAAGACGAATTGGCGCACTATGCCCGCGCCTGCACTGACGTAGAATACAATTTTCCTTTCGGCTGGAGCGAACTGGAAGGAATTGCCAACCGCACGGATTTTGATCTAAAACAACATTCCCAGCACAGCGGTAAAGACTTGCAGTATTTTGACGACGCGGCAAAAGAAAGATTTTACCCCTATATAATCGAGCCTTCGGGCGGAGTTGACCGGGCAGTTTTGGCGTTTTTGGTAGATGCCTATCACGAAGAAAAAGTCAGAGAAGACCTGCGTGTAGTTTTAAAGATCCACAAAGACCTGGCTCCCACCAAAGTGGCAGTGCTGCCGCTTTTAAGGAACAGGCCGGAAATAGTCGAACTCGCTAAGAAAATCGCCCAGGATCTGAAGAAAACTATTGTTACGGTTTATGATGATACCGGCGCGATCGGCAAACTTTACCGAAGACAGGACGAGGTAGGAACGCTTTTTTGCGTTACGGTTGACGTGCAGAGCCTGGAGGACAAACAAGTTACTGTTCGCGACCGTGATACCATGCAACAAGAGAGAATTCCAGTAGAGAAATTAAAAGAATATTTGTCCAACAAATTAGTTTAGGGACGGTTCTCAACTCAAGGCAAAAGTGTCCCCATTAGGGGGACACTTTAAGATTGGCTTGAGAACCGTCCCTGAAGATAAGAAAGGCAGGGTTTTAAAAGCAATGAGTACCAAAAAGTATGTTTACAGTTTTGGCGGCGGCAAAGCAGATGGCAATGAAAGTATGAAAAATCTTTTAGGCGGCAAAGGCGCGAACCTAGCGGAAATGGCCGGCCATAAAAATTTAAAACTTCCTGTTCCTCCCGGATTTACTCTCACTACGGAAGTCTGCACTTATTATTATGAACATAAAAAATCTTACCCCAAAGAACTAAAAGCCCAGGTTGAAAAAGCGCTGGCTACCGTTGAAAAACTTATGGGTAGAAAATTCGGCGATTCGACGAATCCGCTTTTAGTTTCGGTGCGTTCTGGAGCCAGAAAATCCATGCCTGGAATGATGGAGACGGTTTTAAACGTAGGGTTAACTGAAAAAACAATCCCCGGTTTGATCAAGCAAGCAGGCGGCAATGAACGCTTTGTTTATGATGCTTACCGCAGGCTGATTACAATGTACTCCGACGTAGTTATGGAAAAAGCAGCCGGCATCGAACCAAAGGATGACCTGGGTATCCGTAAACAGCTTGAACGGATTATGGATGAAGTAAAGCAGAAGAGGGGTTCTAAGGCGGATACGGATTTGACTCTTTCCGACCTGAAAGATATCTGCGCCAGATATAAAATAAAGATCAAAGAAGTTTTAGGCAAAGAATTTCCAGACGAGCCAATGCAGCAATTATGGGGAGGTATTAGCGCGGTATTTTCTTCCTGGAACGGCAAGCGCGCAATCAGCTATCGCCGAATCGAAGGCATACCGGATGAATGGGGAACAGCGGTAAACGTGCAAACCATGGTTTTCGGAAACATGGGTAATGATTCAGCTACCGGTGTGGCTTTTACCCGTAATCCCGGAAACGGCGATCCTCATTTCTACGGCGAGTATTTAATCAACGCTCAAGGCGAAGATGTAGTTGCCGGCATCAGAACGCCAGCTCCAATCAACACATTTTCCCAGTCAGCGCATAACAAAGATTTACTGACACTGGAAAAAGGTATGCCCGCAATTTACAAAGAACTTTTCGCGATCCAGGAACGCCTGGAAAATCATTACCATGATATGCAGGATATCGAGTTTACCATTGAAAAGGGGAGACTCTTTATGTTGCAGTGCCGCGTAGGAAAACGTAATGGCCCGGCAGCAGTACGCATGTGTATGGATATGATCAAAGAAAAACTGATTAAAAAAGAAGAAGCGGTTATGCGCGTTACCCCCAGCCAATTAGATGAATTGCTTCACCCGATCATCGATCCTAAAGTTGAAGCGACGAGCAAACCGTTAGTCAAAGGTCTGCCTGCTGGCCCGGGAGGCGCGTGTGGACAGATTGTCTTTAACGCTAAAGACGCGGTAGCCTGGAAACAACAGGGCAAAAAAGTAATACTTTTACGCGAAGAGACAAATCCTGAAGATGTTGAAGGTATGCGCGCGGCTGAAGCAATCCTTACTGCCCGCGGCGGAATGACTAGCCACGCAGCCTTAGTTGCCCGCGGATGGGGTAAATGCTGTATCGTAGGCGCAAGCGACCTGCATGTTGATTCCGAAAACAAAACAATCAGCGCAGGGGGCAAAACCTTAAAAGAAGGCGATTGGATCACTCTTAACGGAACCAAAGGCGCGGTATACGAAGGCAAGCTTCCGATGATGGATGCTTCCGAAGAAAATACAATGCTGATGGATTTCTTAAAGATCTGCGGCACCATCAAAAAACTCGGTATCCGCACCAACGCTGAAACTCCGGAAGACGCTTCCAAAGCGCGTCAATTCGGAGCCGAAGGAATAGGGTTATTCAGAACCGAGCATATGTTCTACGGTAAAGGCGCGGATGAGCCGTTATTTATCCTGCGTAAAATGATCATTTCCAAAACAACGGAAGAAAGAAAGAAAGCTACCGAAGAATTGTTCCCGTATGTAAAAAAAGATATTAAAGGAACGCTGGCGGCAATGGACGGATTTCCAGTAGTTATCCGCTTGCTTGACCCGCCTCTGCATGAGTTTGTTCCCCGCGAGCAGGCAAAATTGGAAGAGATTGCCAAGGAACTGAACATCAGTATGGAAGAATTATCCAAACGCGCTGAAAATTTGCATGAATCCAATCCCATGATGGGCCATCGCGGTGTGCGCCTAGGTGTGACCTATCCGGAAATCAGCGCAATGCAGATCCGCGCCATATTTGAAGCAGCGGCTGAATTGATCAAAGAAGGTAAAAAACCTTACCCGGAAATAATGATCCCGGTGGTTTGCGATGTTAAAGAACTTGACGACCAGCTCGTAATAGCCAAAGCAATTTACGCGGAAGTTTTGAAAAAATACAATCTCAAAGCGATTAAGCATATGTTTGGCACGATGATCGAGATACCGCGGGCGGCTTTAGTCGCGGATAAACTGGCAACAGTAGCGCAGTTCTTCTCATTTGGAACCAATGATCTGACCCAGATGGGATTTGGTTTCTCCCGTGATGACATCGGAAGTTTTGTGCCGGAATACATTAAAAAAGGCATACTGCCGGAAGATCCGTTCCAGAGCATTGACCAGGAAGGTATTGGCCAATTGATCAAGATCGGCATCGAAAGAGGCAGAAAAACCAATAAAAACCTTGAGGTAGGAATTTGCGGCGAGCATGGCGGCGAGCCAAAGTCAGTCGAGTTCTGCCACAAGGTAGGAATGAATTACGTAAGCTGTTCGCCGTTTAGAGTTCCGATTGCAAAACTTGCGGCAGCCCAAGCAGTGTTAAAGGGAAAGAAAAAATAACAGGTCAATATGGCTCTGATAGCTTCAGGTCAATAGTCTATAGTCAATAACAAAAATAAACTATTGACTATAGACCTGCGCTATCAGGATAAATATAGACCTAAATCTATTGGGATAAATTATGGAAGCGCTAAAAACTTATCTTAAAGAAATCCGCGACATTCCATTGCTAACCGCGCAAGAAGAAATTCTTCTGAGCCGCAAGGTTCAAAAAGGCGATGAGCAGGCGCGCAAAAAAATGATTCAGGCGAATTTGCGCCTGGTAATCAACATCGCCAAAAGGTATATGCGTTTAGGCACGCCTTTTCTGGATTTAATCGAAGAGGGGAATTTAGGATTAATGAAAGCGGTGGAAAAATATAATCCGAAGAAAGGTTTCCGCTTTTCTACATATGCGGCCTGGTGGATTAAACAGGCGATTACCCGTTCCATATCCGAGCAGGGAAAGATGATCCGCGTGCCGGTGTATATGAACGATATAATCGCCAAATGGCGTAAAACCAAAGAACGCATGAGCCAAAAGCTAAAGCGTATTCCCACCGACGAGGAAATAGCCAAAAGATTAAAGATCCCTAAAGAAAAAATAAGCCATATAAACTTCTGGATGTCCACCACAACCTCATCGCTGGAAGCCCCTATCGGCGAAGACAGTGAAGGCAAGGTCTCGGATTTAATCGAAGATACTACCACTTTACAACCGGATAGCGAAATCGAGCATATCCTGGATAAAGAAAGGGTAGAAAACCTCCTTGAGATTATGAATGACAGGGAGCGCGAGATTCTGGATATGAGGTTTGGTTTGGAAGATAAAAGGCAACACACCCTGGCGGAAGTGGCCAAGAAACTAGGAGTTTCCAGGGAAAGGATCCGCCAGATCGAAGAAACAGCTTTGTTGAAAATAAGAAAATTTGTAGAAGGGACTAACGAAGAGCTTTAAAAGAAGGACCGAACAATGAAAAATGACCCTGTGTTGGAAAAATCGATTATCAGCATAGTTGACTTCCCTAAACCGGGAATAATTTTTCGCGATATAACATCCTTAATCCACGATAAAAAGGCTTTCAAAAAAGCTATAAGCCTGTTGAGCAATAAATATAAAGGCAAAAAGATCGGTAAGGTAGTCGGGATCGAAGCGCGCGGTTTTATCTTTGGGGCTGCTATTGCCCATAAAATCGGAGCGGGTTTTATCCCTGTCCGTAAAAAAGGAAAGCTTCCCCGTAAAACAATTTCCGCATCCTACGAACTGGAATACGGAACCGACACTTTAGAAATCCACGAAGATTCGATAAAGCCGGGCGAAAAGATCCTGATCATTGACGATCTTTTGGCTACAGGCGGAACAGTAAAAGCTGTAATAAGCCTCATAAACCAACTCAAAGGAAAAATTCAGGGGATTGGCTTTGTCATAGAACTGATTGATCTTAAAGGTAAAGAAAAATTAAAGGATTACCCTGTTTTTTCGCTGGTCAAATTCCGAGGCCATTAAATTCTGCCCCTGTAGCTCATAAGGATAGAGCAGCAGTTTCCTAAACTGCGTGTGGCAGGTTCGATTCCTGCCAGGGGCACTGATATATCTTGAAAAATGGCAGGTCGCTATAACTCTAATAGCTTCAGGTCAATAGTCGATAGTCAATAGTAAAAACTATAGACTATAGGCCTGTTGTATCGGGACAAACTAGGCCTGTGCTATCAAAGTTAACATAGACCTTAATATAAAATGTATAATTATAACTTGCACGCACACACCTTATTAAGCGACGGGCATCTGCTTCCTTCGGAAGTAGTCATGCGCTATCTTAGTAAAGGATACGAAGTGATTGCCCTTACTGACCACGCTGACTATAGCAATATAAAACCGATTTGCTCAGCAGTTGTGGAATTCTGCCGCAGGTGGCCAAAGGATTCAAAGATCAAGATTCTTCCGGGAATAGAATTAACCCACTTACCTCCAGAACAATTTAAACCTTTAGCGGCCTTCGCCAGAAAACAGGGAATAAAAATAATCATAGCCCATGGTGAAACTCCGATTGAACCCGTAGTTAAAGACACTAATAAGCTGGCGCTTTTAGCGGATATCGACATACTTGCTCACCCGGGGCTTATTACAGATGAAGATACATCGCTGGCAAAAGATAGAGGCATATTTCTGGAAATTACCAGCCGCCGCGGCCATTCCGACACAAATTCGCATGTAATCAATCAGACAAGAAAGTTCGGGGCAAAATTGATCCTTAATCAAGATGCTCATTCGCCGGAAGACATTATTTCTCCTGAACGCCTGATTGAAATAGGAATAAATTCCGGTTTAACTAAAGATGAACTGGAAATAATTTATTCTGACGTAACCGAATTCTTGAAGAGAAAGGGGGCGCTATGAGTATCTCTAAGAAGCTGCTTTTCTTGCCTGCTGCCTGCTATCTGCTAACTACTCTTTTAACCGGCTGCGCTTCGCTTGCAAATCAAGGCGCATCTGCCCAAACTTTGCAAGCCCGGCAATCCTTGTCAAAATTTTCGGATTTGCCTGTCCCGGCAGGTTTCAAAATTTCAGCCAAAGATTCTTATTCTTTTGAAAGTTCCGGCACGCGGGTCGGACTATTAAAATACAAAGGGAAGGCGACAACCGATCAGGTGGTTAATTTCTATAAAGAGCAGATGCCGATGCATAACTGGGCCCTGTTAAACATAACCGAATACGGCGACTGCATAATGAACTTCGAGCGGGAACAGGAAAGCTGTATTATAAATATAATTCCTAATGGAAATTCTTCCGTAATCAGCATAGCTCTGGGGCCAAAATCCCAGTATTTATCTAAAAAACCCAAACGCCAAAAAACTCTTGACAAATAAAAGGTTATATGTTAAAAAGTATAAGGTTGTTTTTAAAATGAACATCGCCTAGGCTAACACATCAATGCTGATGAGCCTGGTTAACATAAAAACAGGGACTTAAAAAAGGAGGAGAAGTAAAATGAGTAAACGCTTGATTTTAGTATTAGCGCTTCTATTTGTGGTCGGCACGACTTTTGCCGCTTACGCCGAAGTGCAGAATGTGAAGGTTTCCGGAGACATCGCTCTCTACGGAATAGCCAGAAATAATTTTGATTTGGGTACGCCTGACCCTGGAACTGGCACAAACACCAAAGAGCGCAACAGGCTTTTTGGCACACAGACCCGCTTAAGAGTTGACGCGGATTTAACCGATAACGTGATTGCAACGGTCAGATTAATCAATGAAAGAAGCTGGACAACTGAAAGCAATTCATCTACCGATATTGACCTTGACTTAGCTTATGTTACCTTGAAGGAATTCCTTTATTCACCTTTAAGCCTTACTTTAGGCCGCCAGGAAATAAGGTTTGGTAACCAGTTAATCATAGGTAACAGCAATAATTATACTTCAGATGCTTTGAACGGATTTCCCGCTGACTTAAGTGTGAGAAATGCTTTTGACGCAATCAGGGCAACTTTGAATTACGACCCGCTAGTTATTGACGCGGTTTACGCAAAGATTTCGAATAGCAATACCAATGCTGACGATGACGCGGATTTATTCGGCGTAAACGCTTCCTATGATGTAAGCAAGAAATTAAATGTTCAAGGTTACATCTGGGATAAGAGGAGCAAAGCAGAAGAAGCCAACAACAGTAAAAAAGATAATGTTTACACTCTTGGCGCTTTAATCACAGCCAAGCCAATCACTGATTTAAAACTATCCTTAGAAGGCGCCTGGCAATTTGGTATGGATAGAGTTCTTAGTAGCAACAATACTTCGGATAAACGCAAGGCCTATGCTCTGCAAGCTATGGCAGATTATACCTTCTCCAAAGTTAAATTTACTCCTTCCATCGGAGCCGGTTATACTTATCTTTCCGGGCCTAAAGGCGGTAAATATAGCGGCTGGGATCCAATGTATTATAACCAAGTATTAGGAAACATTGCTTACGCGATATTGCCTTTCAGCAATATGCAGGCAATAGGTGTTAGAGGCAGCGTAAAACCTGCGGATGATGTTACCCTTACTGGTAGCGTTACCAACTTCTCTCTCGTGAAAGAAGTATCTGGTTATAATAGCCTCTACAATAATGAATTAATTCCAACTACAACTAAAAAGAATCTTGGCAACGAATTTGATCTTACGGCTACCTACGATTATACCGAAGATGTGCAGTTAGGCCTTACCTGGGGTTATTTTGCTTGCGGAAACGCTATAGCTGATAGCCGTGGCAACGCCTCACAGGTAATCGGCTCAATGAAGGTAACATTCTAATACAACTGATGTAAATAAAAAAGCCCTTGGGGGGCAAAAACCTCCGAGGGCTTTTTTATTACTCTGATAGCTTTAGGCCTATGATTATCCTGATAGCTCCAGGTCAATAGTCGATGGCCAAAGGTAAATAAACGAAAATGGCGTTTAAATTTGAAAGCTTAAAAAATCTGGCAAGAATCAGTAAAATTTGCTAAAGAAGTCTATAGCCTAACCAAAAAATTCCCTGAAGACGAAAAATTCGGCATTATTAGCCAGCTAAATAGGGCAGCAGTATCTATAAGCCTAAATATCGCCGAAGGAGAAGGCAGGCGTTCAGACACAGACCTCGCAAGATTCCTGCAAATAGCTATTGGTTCTTTATATGAAGTAGTTACCTTATTATACCTAAGCTTGGAACAAAAATATATCAAACAATCTGAATTTGATGTATATTATAAAAGGTGCGAAGAACTCTCAAAAATGCTCCATAGCTTTCGTAATTATTTAAAACTATAGGCTATCGACTATAGACCATAGACCTGTATATTTTTCATCCTATGCTAAACTTGGCCTTCATCTTCCATATGCACCAACCGTATTACAAAGATCTGCTTACCAATGAAGCTAATCTTCCTTGGGTAAGGCTTCACGGGGTTAAAGATTACCTGGATATGGTGCAAATTTTAGAGAAATTCCCCAAGATTCATCAAACTTTCAATATCGTCCCATCGTTATTCGAACAGATAGAAAATTATACAAATGATTCCGTAAGGGATACTTTTCTTGAACTTTCTTATAAAGAAGCAAAAAAACTCTCCCCAAGCGAAAAGCATTTTATTTTAAATAATTTCTTTTCCATCAACAAAGACAAAGTTATCTCTAATTTTCCCCGCTATTATGAATTATACTTTAAGAAACAAAAAAGAGAAGAGTTCGATATCCAGGACTATCTGGACCTTCAGACTTGGTTTAATTTAGCCTGGATTGACCCTTCTTTCCGCTCAAAATTCCCGGAGTTAAGAACAATTATATCTAAAGGCAGGTTTTTTACTGAAGAGGATAAACGCCTTGTTCTAGACAAACAAATAACCATTCTAAGAGAAATAATCCCTGATTATAAACGGTCTTGCGCAGCCGGCCAAATAGAACTAAGCGTAACGCCATATTATCATCCAATATTGCCGCTTTTATGCAGTTCAAATAGCGCCAAAGAAGCAAACCTCCAAAGCCTTTTGCCAAAATCGGAATTCCGCTATCCGCAAGACGCCAAGATTCAAATCGATACGGCCGTAAATTTTTATCAGGAAAGATTCGGGATGGCGCCCCGGGGAATGTGGCCGTCAGAAGAATCGGTAAGCGAAAGTATCCTGCCATTTATAATCGGCTCCGGAATAAAATGGATAGTCACGGATGAGGCTTTACTTTTTAAATCTTTTAAATCAAAAAAGAGGGACACTAAACTGCTCTACCAACCTCACTTATTAAAAAGGAGGGAGGGGGAGTTAAGAATCATATTTCGCGACCGCAACCTTTCAGACCTAATCGGATTTGTTTATCATTCATGGAAGGCGGAGAACGCGGTAGCGGATTTTATGCAACATCTGGACAATATAAACAAGGCGTTCAAAAATGAAGATGTTCTGGTTACGATAGCAATGGATGGAGAAAACGCCTGGGAATATTATACCAATGACGGCCATGATTTTCTGGAGTTGCTTTATCAGCGCCTTTGCGATTCTAACACCATCAAGGTTACAACAATATCTGAATATTTAGAAAATCATCCGGCTAAATCCAAAATCAAACACCTAAGCGCCGGGTCATGGATTTACGGCAATTTCAATAAATGGATGGGGAATTACTATAAAGTTAAGGCTTGGGAGTGGCTGCTTGCCGCGCGAAAAGAATTAGATGAAGCCGGCTCCAGATTATCGAACCAAGAACTACAGCTTGCCTTAAAACAGATTTATGTTTTGGAAGGCAGCGACTGGTTCTGGTGGTATGGAGAAGACCCTGAAGGATCCTTCGACAGGTTATTCCGCCTGCATTTATGTAACTTTTACTCAATAATCAAAAAACCCATTCCCGATTACTTGTCAAACCCTCTAAGTGCTTGACATCTAAGGACTTTTATGTTATAAATGTTCAAGTTAAAATGGATAAAAAAGATATCTACGAACACCTAGCAAAAATCTACCTTGATGCTTCTTCAAAGAAGAAAAAGAGAAATAAAGCTTATCCAAAACTTTTCAAGAATCTTTTTATTGTAAGCATATTTCTGATGGTTGGCTTGTCTACAACTATATTTTCTTCCGTATCTAAAAGGCATAATTTGCATTCTGAAACCGCCTTGATCCTTCAAAACGATCCCGCGAAGATAAATTTCAATTTCGACCCCGCCAAAAAAGAAGTCTACAGCCTTAATTTGAATCACTTAAACTTGGCGCGTTTTAAAATGCTGGCTTTTTCAATCAGGAATATGGAACCCAGGGAAAGAATAGCCTTACGGATTGAATTCGTAAACGCTTTCAAGGAGAGATCAGAAATATATTTAAGGAATATTCCTTCCAACTGGAAGGATTTTAAAATAAACTTGACCGATTTCAAGAATTTAAACGACTGGTCGGAAACCACCAGCCTTTCTTTTTGCGTGGAGGAATGGAATACTTCCGGAAAGAAAGGCATAGTTTTTATCGATAACGTTAGGCTTCTTAAAGCCTGAAAGGAGAGCTAGATTCCTATGCGTATAATCGCTATAACCAATCAAAAAGGCGGATGCGGAAAAACAACTACCTCGGTTAATTTGGCTGCCTCTTTAGCTGCTAACGGAAGAAAAGTGTTACTGGTGGATATTGACCCCCAGGCGCACGCTACACTAGGATTAAACATCAAGTCTTATTTCAGTATCTACAATGTGTTGTCGAAAATTACCCATCAGAAGGCCAAACTTGAAGATATCATCCAGAATGTAAGCCCGGATTTCGACATAGCGCCATCCAGCATTATCTTAAGCACGCTTGAGCAGGAGCTAGCCGGGGAAATCGGAAGAGAATCCCGCCTTTGGGATACTTTAAACAATTTTAAGGTAAATTACGACTATATCCTCATAGATTGCCCTCCAAACCTGGGAATCCTGACCATAAACGCCATCCGGGCCGCTGATGAAGTAATTATCCCGGTAGAAGCAAGCAGGTTTTCGCTGGAAGGCATGGATCAACTCTTAAGCATAGTAAACTTGGTTCGCGACCGCCTGAATCACATCGTGGACACCAAAATATTAGTAACAAATTTCGATTCCCGCCTGGCGCATTCTTTCAAAATGCTTGAAAAAATTAAATCTGACTTTAGGGATAGGTTATTGTCAAATATTATCCATGTAAATGTAAAATTGAAAGAAGCCCAGAATCAGGGAACCCACATATTCAATTTCGACAAATACTCCCGTGGAGCAAAAGACTATTACAGCCTTTCAAGAGAAATCATCACTCAGGAAACTAGCCCTGAAAATACAGGAAAAACCGAAAGCGCGCCTTTTAGAAAAACCGAGCCTAAGCCGATTGCCGTCCTTGAGAGAAAAATGAATGAAATCCTTAAAAAGGAGCTTCCGAAACTCACTGAAGTGATATTCTCGGTTTTTGCTCCCGATGCCAAAGATGTCTACATCGCCGGGGAATTCAATAACTGGAAATTGGAAGACTCAAACCGTATGCTTAGTAATAACGGAACCTGGAGTAAAAAGTTAAACCTTACAAGCGGTAAATACCGCTACCGTTTTGTTATTGACGGAAAATGGATTGAAGATACCTCCAATCCTCTAAGAGAAATCAACCCCTATGGTTCGGTTGATTCCCTGATTGAAATCGATATTAATAAATAAGAGGGAGGTGCTTATGGCGCCAAAGAAGAAGGCTAAGAAAATCGTTAAGAAGAAACCGGCAAAAAATAAAATTGCCAAGAAATTAACCCAAAAAACTGCCAAGAAGAAAACTGTCTCCCCGAAAAAAAGTGTAATAAAAAGAAAGGGGAACGTAATTGGGGTTATAACGCATTATTTCCCGCATGTGCAAGCCGCGGTAATCAAGCTAAAGGCTCGCTTATCTGCCGGAGAAACAATTAAAATTAAAGGCCACACTACGGATTTTACGCAAAACATAATTTCTATGCAAATTGACCACGTTCCCGTAAATTCAGCTAAAACCGGACAAGAAATCGGTTTACTGGTTAATTCCCGGGTCAGGCAAGGCGATTTAGTTTATAAAGTCTACACAACAGGAGGGAGTTAAAATGAGGCTTTCTGAAGTAGAAAAAAGGGCAAAATCATTGGGAATCAAAGATACCTGGAGACTATCCAAGAAGGATCTAATAAAAACAATCCAGCGCGCTGAAGGAAATAACGCGTGCTTTGGAACTACCCGCATCTGTGAACAGCTGATTTGCTGCTGGAGGAGTGATTGCATAAAATGAAATACAAATGCCAGATTTGCGACCGCGAAATCGACGATTTTGCCAGCCTAGCCCATATTAAAGCAGAAGAATATTTACTGGAATTAATTAGGCGCGATCATCCAGAATGGCACGAAAGCAAAAAAACCTGCCATAAATGTATCGAATACTACCGTAAATTAGTCAAAGAAAACGAAGTCTGATATTCTTGGAAAGAAGTGGCCCTTTTTAAGAAGTGGCCCTTTTCTTAACAAACATTTAGAGTATCTACTCATAATAAATAGGGCGTTAAAACCCGGTAAGTTCAGGTAAATGCAGCCTCGAGGAAGACCTAAAAAATACAGGATAGTGCGCCTTGACCCTAAGATAAGCCAATTTAGCCCCCGAGGCAGGCCCGGAAGGCCAAACGAAGTGGATCTTAGTATGGACCAGTTTGAGGCCATAAGGTTGGCTGACTATATGGGATTACCCCAGAAAAAGGCGGCTAAACTAATGCGTATATCTCAACAAACCTTTAGCCGGATATTAACGCGAGCGCATAAAAGCCTAGCCAACGCCTTGGTAAATGGGCATACCATAAAGATACAAGGCGGACATTATGTAATCAGTTCCCGCGAAGAATCCCCGCAAAAACAACCAGAACCAAAAACAGAATAAGCCCTAAAATCATTAAAATCTGCCTAAATCTTAACATAACGGGTATTATAGGCGGGTAAATTCTTCTTGTGCTCAACTTCCTATAATATATCTTATGTTAACTTCAGCTTATTAGCTAGATTATTCTAAGGCTATGGTTAATAAGAGGTTAGGATACATTGGTATTTTCCTGTGGAAAAGCTCTTTTCGAATTACTTAAACTTACCGCCTTCTTTTAAGGTTAGCATTTACGGATGGATTAGTGAAGGAGATTACCGGGATTTTTTGTCTCTAATCGCCTATTTTTATTTACGGGTTAAAATTACCTGGGCAGGAAAAATCGAACTATCCCCAAAGCGGGCATTGATTCTATCTACCGCTTTAATCAATGCCTCTCTGCGCCTTTCCTCAACCAGCAAAGGCAGATAATCCTGGTATTCTAAATGGCTGGCAGTTACTCCCAAAGCCCGGATTTTATGGCATTTTTTAGGCATTCCAGCCATCAACTTCAGAGATTTCCGGTATATCTCATAACTATCATTGGTAGGCATTGTGAAGGTTTTTTGGGCCAGAAAATCGCCCTTATCCGGCATATTTAACCAAAGATGGACTGTTCTAGCGGTCAAGTTTTTACGCCGCAGCCGCTCACCAACCATTTCAGATAAGACCCTAATCCAGGCGCTAATAACTATAGGGTTTCCCAAAGCATTCGGCAAGGTATATGAATGACTTATTGACTTAGGCCGCTGGCTTATTTCATCTTCACTAGATTCCTCAAACTTACCGGGATTTCCATCCGCACCAAAGAATCCCGGTAAGTTTAAATAAATGTCCCAGCAGGTTTTTAAACCTTGAGCCATCAAGATTTGTCCGGTTTTGCCGGCCATCCCGCAGGCCTTGGTAAGCGGCGCTAAGCTTAAGACCTCTTTAAGGTTAGCGTCATTTATAATAGTCACTCCCTTTGGCTTATTTATTTTTGAAGCCAGCTTGGCTAAAGGGCAGTTTTTGGCTATACCAACCGAAGCGGTAATGTTAAAGTTTGCATAGATCTGCTCTTGGATTTCCCGGGCTAATTTAAACGGCTCCGTATAATCCCGTATATCCATTTGAAATTCATCAACTGAAGCATAATTCAGCGCAAATCCAAAACCCTGAAGCAGTTCGAAAATTTGCTCCGAAGTCCAGATGTATTTGGCTTGGTCTGCCGCTACAAATTCTAAATTTGGGCATATATTGAAAGCGTCTCTTGATTGCATACCGGAATGAATTCCCAAAGCCTTGGCTTCGTAACTTGCGGCGCAAACCACAGTGCGCATTTTATCAACGCGCGAACCGACAATTAACGGTTTGCCTTTTAAACGCGGATTTATAACCTGTTCAATTGAGGCAAAAAACGCGTCCATGTCGATATGCAGAATCATACTATTTAGGGACGGTTCTATTCGTATAGCCATTTAGCATAGAACCGTCCCTTTCTAATTTTATTGGATTATTTTATCGATCTGCCAACGAAAGGTGGAATTATTAAATGATATCTGATAGAGCTGTCCGGAACTAATTACTGAAAAATAATTAATCAATGCCTGGCCAAAACTCTCCTGCCAATTGTAGGTCATAGTTTCTATATTGTATTCTTTGCCATTCCAAAGGAAAGTTTTAGGGTAAATGCGCGAGTTTTTAAAATAAGCCAGAACTTCAATCCTTTCGGCTAAACCATCCGGACTAAAACCTTGGGCTTGCGGCTCAAACCTATCCCAGCGCGCCTTAGGATTAAAGCTGTTCTGGTTCATTCTTTAGTATTTCCTTATTACTGTCATCAACTTTCCGATTATTTTAAATTCTTCGAAAATTGGCGGGTAATTCGGATTAGCGGCTTCCAAATGATATTTATTGCCCTTACGCGCCAGCCTTTTTAAGGTAACTTCGTTATCATTCAAAAGCGCAGCCACTATGTCGTTATTTTCAGCATAAGGCTGTTTCTTAATTATCGCCACATCGCCATCAAGGATACCGGCATCGATCATACTATCGCCTTTAATCCTTAAGGCAAATACATCATCGAAACCCAAGCGGCCTAAAAACAGATTATCCACATCCACATATCCTTGAATTTCTTCATAAGCCAAATTTGGCTTACCAGCCATTATGGTCCCAATTATAGGTATTTTATTGCAGCTTGCGCGTTCAGTTAATTCTAAAGCCCGGGATTTATTATTCATACGCCTGACCAATCCTTTCTGCTGTAAAGCCTTGAGATAATCCCTTACTGTGCCGGTAGATTTAAACCCCAGCTCCCCTGCTATCTCTCTGATTGTAGGGGGGAGCCTCTCCCCTATCCGTTTACGGATAAAATTAAGCACCTTTTCCTGTTTCGGCGTCAACCCTTCGACTTTACTCAGGGTTGACACTGAACAGTGCCTTTCAGGCGCTGTCGAATGTGTCAAATACGGCTTATTTTTCATACCCATAGATATACCACACAAATGTGTGGTTTGTCAAGAAAAATTAAGGGTTGGATAATTAAACCCAACCCTTTAAAAAAACTTTTAATTCTAAGATGCCAAATTAACTCTTGGCTTTTTCCTGATAAACCTCCAACACCTCATTGGTGTCCTTATCAATAAATACCCAAATATCCGGAAGCGGCTCTTTATAGTCAAAAAGGACTATCTTGTAATTCTTAAGGAACCCTCTCCTCATAATTCCATGATTCGGCGATTTATCTTCTCCTATCAGATAACCCGACCTCTCGCTCCAGAGTTTTCCCCCTTCGTCATAAATCACTTTAACATCTTTCACTTCAAAATTATTCGCTTTTACCGCTTCAATAGATATAGAGATGACTTCGCTATTTGTTTTCTCTTCAGCGCGCAACAAAGTCACAGCCGAAAATAAAAATATTGCCGCTAATACTACTACGAACCTCTTCATAAAATTCCTCCTTCCGGTAGAAATTGCTTTGCCCCGCCGCAGGCGGGGCTCGCAATGACTAGCCTTTTAACGCCCTTCGTTTTTACGCTTGGAGTAACACTCTTTGCAGTATATCGGACGGTCTTCTCTGGGCTTAAAAGGGACTTCGCACTCTTTTTTGCATTCCGAACAAGTCGCCTTGTGCATCTCTCTTGGCCCGCCAAATCCACCACCACTTTGATACGCCACGCCTGCCTCCTTTTTTGCTACACCTGAAAGGTGACAACCACCTTCCTTATTTTACCTATAATTTCCGAAACTAAGCGGAAGGGGGAAATCTAACCCCTTCAAATGCGCAATAACCGCCTGCAACTCATCCTTCTTGGGAGAACTAACCTTGATTTTTTCTCCTTCAATCTGGGTTTGCACTTTTAGCCCCAAACCTTTTATGATACCGGTCAATTCTTTGGCTTTTTCTTTTTCAATACCCATACAAATCTGCGCTGACTGACGCAGGTATCCTTCAAACGCCTTCTGCGGCTCATCGAATTTAAGAGACTTCAACGAAACTCCCCTCTTGGCAAGGCGCGTAGCTAACATATCGGTAAGGGCCTTCAACTTAAATTCATCATCCGCGATTAAAGTAATCTTTTCTTCTTTACGGTCAAAAGCAATCGAGGCCTTGCTATCTTTAAAATCGTAACGCTGGGCCAATTCTTTACAAGCCTGGTTTACCGCATTATCCACTTCCTGCAAATCAACTTCAGAAATAATATCAAATGAAAAATTAGCCATAGTTTATTTTCTCCTTATTTTACACCATAATCAACTCATAATCAAGGCTGCCCAATCCGATTTCCCAAGCATGATTAAGCTGTTTCATTCCATCCTGATCCGGATGCGTTGCTTTAAAAATATCCTTACCGCTTGCTTTATTAACTAAATCAAAACTTGCCTTGTCGATACTCACAGGATCAAGCGAAGCAAGTATGCCCATGCTTTATCTTTCTTTCGAATAAAATCGAGTAAATTACTTTTCTCCAGCAGTTTTCTAACTTTTAAACTCAACGACTGAATATTATCAGAAGCATCCGCGGGAATAAAATATACCTTACTTTTCATATCTTAAATTCCTTTACCTGGCGCAATGAATTTATGCTTTTTAAAGATTCAAAGAATATGATCACAACCAGTATAATCATAACCGTCGATAGGCCCGCATTTAGATTCCCCTGAAAATTATGTTTAGGTAAATAGTTGCCGGTAATATTTAATATCCCGGCAAAAACAGTAGTTATAAACATAAAAAGCGCCGGTAAGAAAGTGATTAACCCATACCGCCATTTCCTGGTATGCCTAAGAATAAACAACGTTCCGACCAAAAGCGCTAAAGTAGCCAAAAGTTGATTAGCTACGCCGAACATCGGCCAAATAGTAGAAATCTCCCCGTTATAGACCAGATATCCCCAAAGAAAAGTAATTGAGCCGGCGCTTAGGATAACCCCAAAAAAAGATTTATCTATGCGCCTTCTAGGGGCAGCTAACCTGGCTAATTCTTCCAGAATGTAGCGGGCCACCCGAGTTCCCGTATCAACCGTAGTCAGGATAAAAAGCGCTTCGAACATAATCGCAAAATGATACCAATAACCCATAAGCGCCTTCATTCCCGGAATAGCAGATAAAATTACCGACATCCCGGCTGCCAAGGAAACCGCTCCTCCGGTCCTGCCCGCCAATGCCTCCCCTGCCATCTTTTCTATTTCCGCCAAATGCACGGGTGACAACCCTAACTTATGAAAAGCTTCCACCGGAACATTAATCGCGAAGTAATCTCCCGGTAAAAGCACACAAGCCGCAATCAAGGCCATAATCGAAACGACTGCTTCAACCAGCATTGCGCCAAAACCAATCATCCGGATATCCGATTCCCTATTAATCATCTTCGGGGTAGTCCCTGAACTTATCAGGCTATGGAAACCGCTAATTGCGCCGCAGGCAACGGTAATACAAACAAAAGGCCAAACCTTACCCGGAATTATCGGGCCTCCTCCATTTATGAAACTAGTGAGCGCCGGCATATTCAAACGGGGATTAACGATGAATATTCCCGCCGCCAGCAATAAAATCGTCCCTATCTTCATATAAGAACTCATATAGTCGCGCGGGCATAATAAAAGCCAAACCGGCAATACCGAAGCGATAAGCCCGTAAACCGGCAAGATTATTGAAAGGGCGGATTTAGAAAATAAGAAATACTGGCCAAATGCTGTTTTAGAGATCGGCTCGCCAAAGACAACGCCGGCGGTGACTATTAAAACTCCAATCAAAGAAGCTTCAAAGATTTTTCCCGGGCGGAGTTTATAGATATATAAAGCAACAACCAGGGCTGCCGGAATTGTAACGGCAATGGTAAAAGTCGCCCAAGCGCTTTCGCTGAGGGCTCCCACCACAACCAACGCCAACCCGGCCAATGCGGTAATAATGATAAAAAGCACTGCGATGCCGGTTACAAAACCCGCAGTTTTACTTATATTCTTACGGGCTAAGCGCGTAAGCGACAAGCCTTTTGTCCTTACGGAGGCAAAAAGAATGACAGTATCATGCACTGCTCCTCCCAAGACCGCGCCAATGAGTATCCATAAGAAACCGGGCAAAAATCCGAACTGAGCGGCAAGAACCGGCCCGACTAAAGGCCCGGCTCCTGAAATGGCGGCAAAATGATGGCCGAAAAGGACAAATTTATTGGTAGGATGGTAATCCAAACCGTCTTTAAAGGCGTGGGCCGGAGTAACGCGCTTATCATTAAGGACAAGAACCTTAGCTATAAGAAATTTGGAATAAAACCGATAGGCCAGCGCAAAAACAAGCAGGCTGACTATTAACAGGGTTAAAGCGTGCATTATAAGCTATCCAATTAATACAACATTGTCTGTTGAAAAGGCTTAGAAGATATTGAAACTTTTCCCGTAAAAGGGTAGTCCATCGCCATAATTGCAAATAATATCAAAGCTACCATTGCTGAAAGCAAAACCCCCATAATTAGCTGGGCCTGAAAATTCTCCGCCCCAAATAAAAAAGTAAAAGAAACCGTAGCCATGCCGCCAGCAATAAGCACAAACCACAACAAAGGCTCAATGCCCTTTCTTGAATCCATAAGGCGCAATCTTCTCAACTCCCTAAATGTGTTAAGTTTGCGCACCGATTCGTCGAAAAATGCTTTTTCTGTGAAGCTTTTCGGCTCGTAGTTTGTATAAAGCGCCCAAATCTGATTCATTAGTTTTTCTACATACGGGCTCATCTCCCCTTTCTCCATCGTCTTCCATTCATATTCAATTACAGCATCGCGGTAGGCTCTAAGCAAAGGATTCAATTTGGCCCTGAAATCGGCGGATAACCCCTCGGCATCCCTATAGATATCCGCAAGGGAATTAGCTTCCTGCTGGACATTGGAATCCGATTTATCAAAATTAACCCAAACAGTAACCACGACAAAAGCCAGAAGCACCGAATATACCGCGCCCATTACCCCAAGCAACGGATCTGCCACGTCATGATGCAACCTCAATTTATTATGCGGGATAAAATGCCGGACAACGAATAGCCCTATCAGGGTTAAAACTACCGCCCCTCCTACCACCATCAGGCCCAAAACAAAAAAGGGAACCTCCAGTAATACCCGCTGCATTATTGGCATTCTATCTCCTTATTTTCTTATTACCTTAAAAGAATTAAAACTTTTATCGCTTTTTTGCCCGTCAAAACCGACCGTTACAAGGCTCCAGGTATAAACCTGCCCGTCACTGAATAAGCCCGAATCGATTTTAATCCCTGACTCTTCCGGTGATACATCCTGCTTAAGAATCAATCCGGACGCATACATATTGTAACCTTTGTATAATTTAAAAATAAAATGGCCCGTCCATACATAATCATTTAACCACCTGAATTCCAAAGGCGTATTTCCTTTCAAGACGACTGTATCGTAAATAGGATAAAGCAGGCGGGGCGCAGGAATATTGTCGCCGCGGCCGGGAGCTTGATGCCCGCTAGAAAACCCGCAAAGCAGCAATGAAACGCAGATTAAGGAAATGGCTAAAACCTTACTAGACATTTATTCGAGATTATCCGGTAAATGATCCCGGCGCCTTCGTTTAAGTATTGCCAAAGTTATAAAATAAGAAAACAACCCCAAGCACAATGAAACTATAGCGTATCCGGATACAACCGGAAGAACAATCCTTAGAATAGAACCGCTGAAGAAATCCTTCCAAGCGAAGTTATTTATAGTTAAGGCCCACTCGCTTCTTAAGCCCTGCCAGCTAATTCCAAATATAGCAGAACCAATTTTAATTGCCAAGAGAAAAGTTGCCAGGCTAAGCCAGGTATTAGTAAGGATACTGCCGATAAGGGCGCTGGCGCGGTTTACTTTAAAAAGTAACGCCAAAAACAAAGCCGCCAAAGGCCCTGTTCCCGGAAGGATCCCGGTAAACACGCCTACGCCGAAACCCAAAGCTACTTTTTGCGGAGTATCGTTGATTTTAAAAAGCTTTTGATACAAAAGTTCTTTGATTCTTATAAGCTTGTCGAAAAACCCGGCTCTATTCATTCTTAAGAATTGATTTTATGTTTACTCCCGCAAACCTTTCTGAACCGAATGACTCCTGCACCCAGCCGTTATGCAAACCATATTTTTCCAGCATATCCTGCGCCTCTTCATATTCACTAAGCGTCAGCCGGCGGCTTATTTCCTTAAATTCGGCAGCCCGATGATACGGTAAATACTGGCTCATCAAGCTAACATAGGTGTCGCCGGAAAGTTTTTCGGAAATAAATCGCATTATTTTTTCCGTTCCGCTGACTTTATTCGGCAAAACAAGATGCCTTATAATCAAACCCCGCTCGATTATCCCGGATTCATCCAGCTTAACTGTTCCCGCCTGGCGAAACATCTCTTTTACCGACTCCTGATTATTCTCCGGATAGCCGGGAGCGCCGGAAAACTTAACCGCTTGCTCTTCATCGGCATAGCGCATATCCGGTAAATATATATCCACAATCCCTTCCAGCAATCTTATTATTTCGGCTGATTCGTAACCGCCGGTGTTATAGACTAACGGAATATTCAGACCGCTGGAAATGGCGATTTTCAAACTTTTAAGAATTTGGGGTAAAATATGAGTTGGGGTTACTAAATTGATGTTGTGGCAGCCCATCTTCTGCAGCTCAAGCATAAATCCGGCTAATTCCTCAAAACCAACCTCCCTGCCCTGCCCGGTTTGGCTAAATTCATAGTTCTGGCAATATACACACCCCATATTGCAATTTGCAAAAAATATCGTTCCGGAACCGCGCGAGCCGGAAATAGCCGGCTCTTCGCCCTGATGCGCCATATAGCTATAGACTTTAGGCTTTAAACCTGTCCGGCAAAAACCCTTTTTATCGCTTAAGCGGTTGACTTTGCATTTCCGCGGACAGAGAGCGCAGGATTCCAAAGACGCAAAAACCTTATCGATTATCTTATCAAGCGCGCCGTTCTGGAATGACTCCAGATAAACAGGCTTATTTATCTTTGGTTTGTTCTGCATATAATTCCCGGATCCGGTTAAATATTCCGATCTGCTCTTTGTTTCGAAAATCAGGGTAGGTCCACTTCCAATCCTGAAAACTTTTGCCCTGATAAAATAAAGTAGTCTCCGCGTATATCCCTTTATCTAAATATATACGGTGGACGTAATCCTTGGTTGAAGCCAAAACAAGTTTGGCCAAATTAAGATAACCCGGATCGATATTTACCGAACGCTTTTTACCGTTGGATAATTTTTCTTCAATTCTATTGGTAAGGACTTTTATTTTTGCGATTTGCTGCGGCTTGATGAGTTTGGCGAAACTTATAAATACCCTCGAGAGCCCTAGGCCCAATTCTTCTTCATAATAGCTGGTCGCGGTAAAAGGGATTATCCCGCTTTCAAAATCAATCCTTCCAAAATGCCTGGTTAGGGTATGCTTGGCTCGCTCAAAAAATATCTTTTCTTTGAAGATAAAACCGACGATAAGTTTAACGGGCTTATTAGGGGCTATTTTCCCCATATTTTACTTTAAAGAAATTGCTGGGGAAACTCTTTGCGGCAGGAATTGATCTATATATTCGTTTATTATTTTGCGCTGGGTATTATTTATCCGGTTAAAAAAGATAGCGATATTGAAACCGCTCTTATCCTCTTTATCCTCGGTCCTGACAATTACCCCCTCGCAATCGATCGTGCGCTTGGCTTTGCCGGCTTCTTTTTTCAACGGAAGGGTCAATTTAATCGCCACCTTCGTAAACGGGGGTATATATTTTTTTATCCGGCAATACGCCCCCACGCAGCTGACATTCTGAGTAGTGGTTGAAAAACCATAACCGTTCGCCGCTACCTTAAAAGGCAGCTTATGCTCAAGCCGGGGATGGTTTCTTCTTTCGATTCCGGATGTCATTCTTTATTTTCAGTTTTGGATTTTTTGATAAAACTTAACCAGCACTTTTTGGTGCAATAGTATTTTCCGTCGCGGTAATAACGCCTTATCTTCTTAATCGGCTTGTTACAGCTTAAACAGTTTGTCTGCTTCTCTTCCTTGGGCTTAGCTTCCGCTGCCGCCTGCGCTTTAGTTTCTTCAGTTGCCATAATCTTTGTTTTTCCTTTCCTTAAAACCTGTTTGTTTGCATATTAATGTAGTCTTCCAAATAATGCTTTTCGAGCGGATCAATCTCCACGAATTCCACGCCTAAGCTATTACGGTAAGAACGCGGCAAAGCCTGGCACCAAGCCACCTTGCCAACCGGATGCAGAACCTTCGAGAGGACATCGATTTCCAGCATTAACGGCGTTTGAGGAGCAATATATTTATCAGAGTTAAAACCCAATCCGCCGACGCTTATATTATTGGAAACGACGCTGCCGAATTCCGAGGCGGCGCCTCTTACATAGTAGCGCATTTCCGCCCGTAAATCTATTCTTTGGAATCGCCTTCTAACTTCCTGATTTTCCAGCAAGCTTTTTCTCCGAATAAATAAACTTATCTCTTAACTCTAAGTTAGAAATATAGCACAATTTCCAAGCTATGTCAATCTTGCTCTTCCTCTATTTTGTCAATTCGCCGCCTGTCTGCGCAACTGATACTCAACGTAACCGGCCAATACTTCCTGAACCTTTATAGAAGGCTGGACCACAAAATAATGGTTTATAATGGCATGCCCTATCTCGTGGCCGACTATCCCCTGCCGGAAACTCGAAGCTGCGACATAAACAGTATTAAAACTATAGATATAGAAAGATTTCGCATCGCCCAAATCTTTGTCAAAGATCTTCCGGTATATGCCGGCTAATTGAGCCTGGTCTACGCAAATCTTAATATTCCCCCTATAGCTGTATAACTGCATATCCAGTATGTCGCAGACGCGAAGAAAAAGCGTATCCAGCGCCTCGGCCAAGCTATAACCATTGCCTAAAGCCGGAGGCTTCTGTTCACCGGCTAGAATCCTTTCCGCGGCGTTGATACCCAGCTGTTGAACCAATACCAGAGGGTCAAGTTGAGGAGAATAATAGATAGTAAAATACCGGCTTTCAACACTACGGGCGGGGCCAAAACCATCGTCTACGTCATCTGCCGCGGCCAACGAAACGCCCAAGCAGATAACCAACGCAATTACAGCAAAGCAAAAAACCTTGTTGAAGAGAAGTTTGGGCATCAGGTTTTAAAATGATAGACGCGCTTGCTTAATTCTTCGGCCAACTCCTTAAATTCTTTTAAAACATAACGCTTATCCGCAGGAAGCTCTTCTTCCGATATGCCTTTAAGCTTCTCTTTCAACAGCGCGGCGCTCTCTTTGAGTTTATGCATCTCCTGGCGGGTTTCGCGAATCATACCATTGAGGATTCCGGCAACATCGTGCAATTGGTCGCACTCGCGAATACTGAAATCCAATGAAAAATCCCCTCCGCTTAAAGTTTCCAATACTTTCTTGAAACGAAAAAGCGGGCCGGATATCTTATGCGAAACAAACATAGCCAGAACAGCCGCGGCTATCCCGATAATCACCGTTACGATTACCACGGTCGGTAAAAGCAAAGGCAGGATAGCGTCGGCGGTAGTGCGCGCTACGACGCGGGAATTATGGAACACTACGGTGGTCGACTGCATAGCCAACAGATACAATACGGCCGTAGTAATCAAGCCTCCCAACAGAACAAGAATACTAAACCTCAATATGAACTGAAGCTGAAAATTCCTGTCGATAAGATAATTACGCCGCTTATGCCCGCTATTTTTCATTTCTCCCCCTTAGCTTTAGGATTCGCATCTTTGCATATTCTTATGTCGGTATTCTTACGCAAATCCGCCAGCCAATCAGACATCACCTGATATTCTTTCTGCCTAATGACCTGCCATTTTACCTGCTGATACATCTTTTCATAGGGCTTATCCGCCTTGGCCTCCTTAGGCATCGCCTCATAAGCCTCTTTTACTTCCTTATCGCTAACAAATACCAAACCGGCTATCTCGTTATTCTTGCGGTCCAGCGCCAGCTTTAAAAGAGACTGTTCCCAAAACCTCTCGACCATTTTAAGAAAACTCCTGGCCTTATCCAACCCCTTCTTCTGAGCATCTAAAAGTATCAATTTGCGGTCAATCAGGATATTCAAGAATTCCCTGCGGGATTCAAGGGTATCATTACGGCCGTAAATAGAGGCCTTGAATTCCCCCTCGAATTCTTTTTCGGTAATTTCATAATTACCGACCCTGGCCAAAATTTTTCCCTGCGGCTTGCCAGCGCATCCTAAAATGAATAACCCGCACAATAAAATAACGGCGTATTTCTTCATACTACCGGCTCCTTTCTCATCTGATTAAGAAAATTATACTATAAATATCATTGGTTTGCTAGAAAAAACCCGACTCCGTAAGTTAAGGCGACGGGATCAAAAGTTTCATTACGTTTTCTTGGGTAAAAATACTCAAGTCCGAAGGATTCTCCAGGAACTGTTCAACATCCTGTTTAATTTTTTTCCAGTCCGCGCGCTCAACAACTTTACGAATTAATTTTCTCCAGTTATCTTTATCGGGCAATTCACCATTCCACCCTGTCTGCAGAAGCGCGTTTTCAAGCAACGTGAAATTCGGTTCTATCCCCTTCCATTTTGATAAATACCAGCCCAAGTCAAAATAGTCCCTCCCCTTGGCGTATTTCCGGTTTAAAAGCGCGTGCAGCTTGCCTGCAAACAATGAATTAATCTCATAAGATAAAAACGAAATAGGGAAATATTTATTTACAATCTGGGTTTCAATAACAGCTCCGCGCGGAGGCTTATTATCAATTTCAATTTTAATAGAAAAGTTTTGGCTTTTTAAAGGGGAAAGCCCGGCTTCAAACATAAGCTTGGAAAATTTGACAAAAGCTGAATTTACGGTTTTCTTATCGTTATAGTTAAATGAAACATCGTATCCGGCTGCTGTAAGCTCCGACATAATTTTCTTAAGCAGAGCCTCGAACTTAACCTGTGCCCCTTGAACCAAAGAGAAATCAAGATCCTCGGAGAATCTCGGCAGGCCGTGCAGGAACCTAAGCGCTGTCCCCCCTAAAAATGCAACTGAACGGAATACTCCTTCGTCATGCATCAGCCTTAAAGTATACGCCTGCAGGTATTCCCGCATCGTATTCAGCTTGGCATTGTATCCTTCTTTCCGGGACACCAATTCTAACACATAATCTTTCATAAATACTTTTCCTCTTTTCTACGCTTGGCAGCGTATCTCTTAATAATCTGAGCAACTTTCAGGATCCCGGGGCTCTGGAATTTCCCGGCGTATTCTATCAATTTAGTGAAATTGATTTTCCTAAAATTTTGCAGCCGCATTTCTTCCAGATACCCATCATCGATCCGCAAACCATTTAAATAAAAAAAATCCAAGAGCGCCTTCTCAGGGCTTGCGATAAACGCCGGCTGCTTGTTTACTGTCAAAGAAACATAGCCCCAAAAAAGGCTATTTTTAATATGACGGTAATCAAACGTTCCGATGGGAGTAGCAATCTTCTCGGGACGCTTAGTAGTAACACAGGTATAAACCGGCACCCCTTCAGGGATAAGCCCATGGTATTCAAATGCCTTCTGAAGGCTGATATACGAAGGCTGCTTAAGCACGCAGGCAATATAAGGTTCGTAAATATCCACCTTGCGGAAATTCTCGGATAACAAATAAATATTATTCTTCAGCCTAATAAGCTTCCCGGATTTACGCCAACGGCTCAATTGCACTTTAATCCCAGCCGGATTAGCAACGCCGGCAAGCAGGTTTTCGGCATCTACAAGCGGCATACCGCGCACACGCTTAAGAAACTCTTCTAGTTTCATAGCAAAAGTTTAACATATTTGTTAATAAATTGCAATATAATCTTTAAAGTTAAAAAAATACCGCATTTTCTAGAATGCAGGGAGAAATTTACTGCAAAACCTTACTGTTATATAAGTTTGCGCTTACTTCTTTATGCCGCTTAAGATAGGCAAAAGCCCGTCGTGGCCGTTGATATTTATTTTACCGTTCATAAAGCTGTAAGCGTCCTCGCCCAGCGTGAACATACTGTCAAAAGCAGCTGTATCAGTAGGCGTTAAAGGATGGTAGAAATAAAGCCCTGATCCTGTTGCTACAGGAATAAATGAATCGCGAGTAGTGAAACGCACACTACGCAAAATCTCCTGTATCGGCCATTCGAAATTCTTGATGACCTTGCCGTTGGCAAACAGAGTAGTTGGATTCACGGTGAGTGTCCCATTGACATAGGTAATAGCATAATTTGATAAGCCGGCCCCGGCTGCTGCGCTCGGAGCTATGGCATATGTGCCGACACTGGCTGTATTAACTGCGCCGGCGCTGGTCAGGGTTACGCTAGTAACCGTATCGCCATTTACTAATCCGGCACTGGTGAATTCCGTACCGGCAAAGGTTGCGGTTTCCCCGTAGGTCTTAGTGGCGTCATTGGCGGCAATCGTCAAGTCGGCCTTGCCGATAGAAGTGCTGACCGTGCCGCTGGTGGCATTATAGTTAGTATTACCTGCGAATGACCAGCTGTCGGTATAAGTCCCTGCGTTAGTATGCGAAGCAGTAACAGTTAATAAACCG
>Ga0265297_10000720_pt1 | contig 91773 bp, 86 predicted proteins | sample Munlanlwell13791_FD_192502 | JGI IMG/M metagenome (GOLD analysis project Ga0265297, IMG submission 192502) | Leachate microbial communities from a municipal landfill in Southern Ontario, Canada - Leachate well 137-91 | ecosystem: Engineered > Solid waste > Landfill > Unclassified | place... | reverse complement strand
CCGCGACTCCCGCCCCTCCGCTCCGGCTCACTCCTCGCGCGCATTGAATATAAGGAATGCGTTCGTCGTTCACCTCCGCTGCGGGTGACACGCGTCGGGGAAATGCTCCCTTTTTATCAAGGAGGTATCGATCATGGTTATGCGTCGTTTGGCTGGGGTTGTTGGGTCCCGTTCTCTTCCCGTCCGTTTTGCTCCGCTCGTTGATCAGGTGGTTTCCTTGCTTCTGTCCTGCGGGTTTTCTGTGGCTTCGGGTGGCGCTGTGGGCGCTGATCAGTTTGCTTTGTCCGCGGTGCTTCGGGCGGGTGCTTCTTCCCGCGGTGTTGTCCATTCGGCCTGGTCTTCTATCGCGGGTTTCCCTTCCGTGGTCCGCGCTGATGTGGTTCAGTTCATTGCGGCCGGGGGTCGCGTGGTCTGGGGTCCTGCTTCTGCCGGGGCTTCCCGCTCCTCCGCGGTTTCTGCTCTTCTTGGCCGCAATAGGCGTTTGGTTTCCGCGTCCTCTGTCGTTGTTGCTTTCCTTCACGGCCCTTCGCGCGGTTCTCTTTACACGGTTCGTCAGGCTGTTTCCCGGGGCGTTCCTGTTGTTGTCTTTCTTTGCGGCGGTGGTGCTTGTCTGCCGCCTGATTTGGCACGCCATTGTTATATTTTCAATGGGGAGGTGATATAATCATGTCTGATATAAAGGTCTTACATTGTTGTGAGCGTTGTTTATATTCTCCACATTGTAATGGACTAAGAAAAACAAAGTGCCCCCGTTTTCTTAGTCACATCAGATTTCTCCACTTGTCCAATGCTCACCGGGAATTAATCTTAGAACTCAAGAATTTAATTTGCTGCCCCTCTCCCTCTGGGAGAGGGAAGGGTGAGGGTTTAAATAAATGCGAAAGGAGGACAAGTGTATGAAAGCTGCTATCTATACGAGGGTTTCAACCGACGGACAAGCTGAAGTCGAGTTTAATTCGTGCGAGGCCCAGGAGATAAAGATCAGGTCTTTTATTTCAAGCCAGAACGATATTGAGGTCTACAAAGTTTATTCTGATCAGGGTTATACAGGAGCCAACACCGACAGACCCGCTCTACAGGAGATGATTGGCGATATACAGAACGGCAAGATTAACACGGTCATGTCCTACAAGATCGACCGCTTGACCAGATCACCTAAAGATTTCTATCAACTCATTGAAATATTTGATCAACACAATGCCAGTTTTATTTCAGTGACAGAGAGATTTGACACTTCAACTCCGTCGGGTCGTCTTCTCCGCAATATCATGCTTACCTTTGGCCAATTTGAAAGAGAGCTCACAAGCGAAAGGATAAGGGACAAAAAGACTGAAATGGCCAAAAAAGGCATGTGGAGTTCTGGGAAGCCTCCTTTCGGATATAAAAAGGAAGATAAAAAGCTCGTGATCGATACGGAGCATTGCAAAACAGTTAAAAAGATATTTGAAACATATATCTTGACAGGCTCTTCTTCGGCCGTCTATAAATGTTTGAAATCAAACGGTATGTTTAATAGGAGAGGTCTTCCGTTTTTTAAAACTGTTATTTGTGACATGTTAAGAAATGTTGTTTACAAGGGCATGATCTTTCACAAAGGAGCTATCTATCAAGGGCAGCACGAACCTATTGTGTCGTGCGAGATGTTTGAAGAAGCGCAGAGGCTTCATAAACCTAAAATATATAGCAGAGTTGTCCACCGTGCTATATTCCATGGGTTGGTCCGCTGCAAAGGCTGCGGGTCCACAATGACTGAAGCGTTCACGAATAAGACGAAGTGGGGAAAGCGGGTTAGATATTTTTATTACCGGTGTTCAAGCATTGGCAAAAGAGATTATTCTTCCTGTGACATAAGACAGGTCAGCGTTGACCGTTTAGACAGGCTTATCATAGAAAATCTTGATAATATATCCAAAAACAATCAATATATGGATAGTTTGATTTTTACGCTCAATAATTCGTTCAAACCCGTGCCAAGCGGTATCGAACCAAGGCCTGTTTCATTGTTGTATACATCGGAAAGGGCTAAAAAAATACTGTTGGATATAATAGGAGCCGAGAAAAATAAAGATATGGCTGAAAAACGGATTATCATGAAAAAGCACATCAAGGAAATATTTTATTCGAAAGACGCCATTGAGGTTGTCTTATTCTACGGCGAAAATTGCTCGCCTGCATCGATAAATAGCTCTGCGATAACAAAAGCGCGCGCGCCAAAACAAAATACGGAGACAGTTTTTTGCACCCACCCGAAAAAATTCCGCCAAGGTTCCGCCGCCGAAAAAATAATCGATGGGAAAAAGATTGCGGTCAATAAAAACGGCACACCAATGGTTTGTAAAGAAAATAATGTGGAGGCACGCGGATTCGAACCGCGGACCTTCTGCTTGCAAAGCAGACGTTCTACCAACTGAACTATGCCCCCATATGCTTGGCTATTAAGACTTCTCTGTCTTCTCTTCCCTTACCAGTCTTTAGATATCGCTCTCTTTTATAGGCATCTGTTCTAGTGTCGAACTCTTCGGCAAACACCAATCTGAACGGTCTCAGGTGTTTTGTGGCCTTGCTTTTTCCTGTCATATGCTCAAGCAATCTTCTTTCGATATCACAAGTGGATCCAGTATAATACCTGCCATTCTTCAAGCTCTTTAAAACATATACATAATACATGTATAACCTTGCCGCGGATCTGTCGCCGCAGGCGACCGTTCTACCAACTGAACTATGCCCCCATTACTTCGCTGTGCGAAGAAACGCCAAATCCCAATCTCTAAATCCTAAACAAATCACAAATCCAAAACCGAAAGTTCCAGAAACCGAACCGCGGACCTTCTGCATGCTAACCGAGCTTTCTACCAACCTGTTCCGAGCGATCCCGAGCGAGCGTAAGCGAGTCAAGGAGAGTCGAGGGGCTGAACTATGCCCCCATGCTTCGACTTCGCTATTTCTAATTTTAGCACACGCGGCAACGGTGGTGAAATTGTGTTCGTAAAAGAACGATAATTGAATCGAGGGGAAATTTACAGATTAAGGAAGGGATATGGGCTCTGTTAATAAAATTTCGGCTTTTTTAAGGCCTGCGGCAAACCGTGTGGGTTTGGCCTGGACGGTATTAAGACACGGAGCGCCTTTGCCGGACCACGGGAGGCAGATCTACGGCCTTATGCAGCGTTTGTCCAGGAGAGACCTTGGCCCCGGACAGATAGCGGCGGTCCAGGTAGAAGCGGTCGTCGATCTTTTAAGAGCGGATTCAGGTATGTTCTATTCCTACAATCCGGAAAACGGACACTTAGCAAGGGTGGCGGGTATCGGAGAGTGGAAAAGTTTGTGGCCGCAGGAGCCGACGCCGCTTAATAAAGGCGATAAAGCGTATTTTGTGGATGTGGCTGTAAACGGAGCAGCGCCGGTAGGCGGCAGGTGCGAAAACTGGTTTATGACCCCCGAAGGGGAACCTTTTGCCCTGTGGATCAATGACAGAGCCGCTCATAGCCCCTCGCAGGATAATTTTAATGCAGACCTTGCAAGCGGCTTTTACGGACATAATCCCAGATTCATTTCGGACATACTTTTTCTTCTTTTGAACAGGAACGGCGCATCGGCCGAGTTCATAATGCTGGCTAATTGGACAAAAAACGCCGGGGTCGGCAGATTTTACCCGATAATTCCTGTGTTGATGAAGGACCAGGTGGAGCAAACGCTCATGACCTTTAGGGATGCCTGTAGTCTTGCCAGGATAGAAGCCGGGGAAAGGCAGGAGCTCGAGCGGCATTATTTTGAATTGAGGATGATCGGAGAAACCTATGCGCATGACGCCAAGAACCGGGCCAAGAGCACTAAAATGGCTGCTGTTATACTAGGAAGGGCTATGAATAGTTTCATGAGTGATCCAACTGAAGAGAACAGAGCGGCTATGGGAAGAATGCTGGCAATTATTGAAGAAGAGTCCGGCTCCGGTGAAAAAACTCTTCTTGAAATGATGAATAAGCTTCTGAGAGGTGATATTGAGTATGAAATGAACTTTGTGCCGATGAACCTGTCCAAGTGGTTTGCTGAAAGGCGGGTTATGCTGGAACAAAATTTTTCAATGAGGGACATCTCCGCCCATGTTGAAATAACTCAAGAACCTTTGCCGGTTAAACTGGATGAAAGGCTTTTCAGTTCCAGAGTGCTTGGAGAATTGCTGACAAATGCCGCCAAATACGGAGGCTCTCAAGTAGAGATAAATGTCTGCAAAAGTCCGACAGGGGCGGAAGCGGTGTTTTCTGTTTCAGATCACGGGATAGGCCTGAACAGACAAGCGCTGCGCGGGATATTTGACAGAGGCGAAAGGGCTACGGATGTAGAAAGCCAGGCTAGTTCCGGATTGGGGCTGTTTGACGCAAGAATGGTCGTTGAAGGGCACGGCGGACGGATCTGGGCCGAAAGTCCCGGAATAGGGCAGGGAACCACCTTTTACGTGACGCTTCCGCTTATAGCAGATTGATTGGTGGGCCCAGGTGGATTTGAACCACCGACCTTGCGATTATCAGTCGCACGCTCTAGCCAACTGAGCTATGAGCCCGAACCTCGCTGGGCGAGGAAATCCAAAATCCAAAACTCAAAATCCTAAAATCATTATAACAAAATATTAAGGCCCTATACAAACAAAAAAGGAAGTTATTTCTAACTTCCCTAATTTGCCGGAACTCTAATAACGCTAATATAATCAACGCTAATACATCGCGAATTTCTCCTAATAACGCGAATTTCATTATTAGCTATCGCTCGCTGGGAGAAAGGTAATATCAAGGTTAGCGTGATTAGCGTAAATTAGAGAACAATTAGCGGATGGATATATTCGTGTCATTGGCGATCTTAAAATTAGAGAGCCCTCAAAACTGAACAGGGAGAGGAACCGTTCCTGAGAAACGGAGCCCCCGCTAACAGAGCATCAGATGCAATCTTGGTTAAGATCGATCGACCTGGAAATAGAAGAATAATAGACGTTCCTAGAAACATCGATTATCTTCGGTTCTCCTTAGAAAGGAGGTGATCCAGCCACACCTTCCGGTACGGCTACCTTGTTACGACTTCACCCCAATCATCAGCTCCACCTTAGAACCCCGCAAGCGGGATGCTTTGGGTGTATCTGACTCTCATGGTGTGACGGGCGGTGTGTACAAGGCCCGAGAACGTATTCACCGCAGCGTACCTCATCTGCGGTTACTAGCGATTCCGGCTTCATGCAGTCGAGTTGCAGACTGCAATCCGAATTGACCGCGCTTTTTTGAGATTTGCTCGCCGTCGCCGGCTTGCTGCTCTTTGTAGCGCGGATTGTAGCACGTGTGTAGCCCTGGACATAAGGGCCATGCTGACTTGACGTCATCCCCGCCTTCCTCCCATTTATCACGGGCAGTCTCGCTAGAGTTTCCCGCCAGAGGCGGGACAACTAGTGATAGGGGTTGCGCTCGTTGCGGGACTTAACCCAACATCTCACGACACGAGCTGACGACAGCCATGCAGCACCTATTCAAGACACCGGTTCAACGGTCCCCCGGTGTTTCCACCAGGATACTTCTTGAATTTCAAGCCCAGGTAAGGTTCTTCGCGTAGCATCGAATTAAACCACATGCTCCACCGCTTGTGCGGGCCCCCGTCAATTCTTTTGAGTTTTAGCCTTGCGGCCGTACTCCCCAGGCGGGTCACTTAACGCGTTAGCTCCGGCACAGAAGGGGTCGATACCTCCTACACCTAGTGACCATAGTTTACGGCAAGGACTACCGGGGTATCTAATCCCGTTTGCTCCCCTTGCTTTCGCATCTCAGCGTCAGAAAATATCCAGAAAGCCGCCTTCGCCACTGGTGTTCCTACCGATATCTACGCATTTCACCGCTACACCGGTAGTTCCGCTTTCCTCTATATCTCTCAAGCCCCGCAGTATCAGATGCGGACCCGGGTTAAGCCCGGGGATTTGACATCTGACTTACGGAACCGCCTACATGCGCTTTACGCCCAATAATTCCGGACAACGCTTGCCCCCTACGTATTACCGCGGCTGCTGGCACGTAGTTAGCCGGGGCTTCCTCTGCGAATACTGTCAATATCCTCTTCGCTGACAGGGTTTTACGACCCGAAGGCCTTCATCACCCACACGGCGTCGCTCCGTCAGGCTTTCGCCCATTGCGGAAAATTCCTCACTGCTGCCTCCCGTAGGAGTCTGGACCGTGTCTCAGTTCCAGTGTGGCTGATCGTCCTCTCAGACCAGCTACCCGTCATAGCCTTGGTGGGCCGTTACCCCGCCAACTAGCTGATAGGCCGCAAGCTCATCCCTTGGCGAAAAACCTTTCTTTTCGGCCTCATGCGAGACCGAAAAAGTATCCGGTATTAGCCCACCTTTCGGCAGGTTATCCCGGACCCAGGGGTAGATTGCTTACGTGTTACTCACCCGTCCGCCACTGACCCCGACTTGCGTCGGGGCCCGTTCGACTTGCATGTGTTAGGCGCGCCGCCAGCGTTCGTCCTGAGCCAAGATCAAACTCTTAGTAAGAATTTGAAAATAACTCTAAAAAAAAGAAAATTCAGGTTGATAATGCACTGTATGTAAAGATCCGATAAGATCGGACCTTTTATCCCTGTTCAGTTTTCAAGGTTCTTTTTCATGTCCGGCCGATGATACCGACTATCTGGACCCGGAAGAAATTCAGGAAGGACAGACAAAGAGGCGTAAAACCGTTGCTCCAGCCTACCTCCTTCCTTTAACAACTATAATTCTACCTATGCCGCGGGGCTTTGTCAAGCGCTCTTTTCATCTGATGCCGTCGAGGTAAGCATCCATCAAAACAGTTCCGTTATAGCGCGAAATCACTTGGAACATAGCCCTGATCTTGTCCTCGAGCCCCGGAGCAAAGGCGGGGTTCCCCTTTTCCATTCCCGACATGAAGGCGTCGATCCTTCTGGCCATGTTAGCAAAGCCGCCTATAAAGCTGTTTGCCAGGATGGTTTCGGCGTTGTCCCTGAGCGCAGAATTGCTCCATAGATGGTTGTGGAGACTGTTCCCGGCGGCGTTTGTTGTGGGCCCGTAGATCGATACCGTGGGCAGGCTCTTCAAGCATCCCGCTCCGCCGTCGTCGGTCCCCAGGATATAGACGCCGTTAGACGATGACTTGATATAACTGGGGCCGAAAGCTTCGGTCCCCTGCGACCTGTTGCTGATAGGGTTTGTTGCGCCGACCCAGCAGCCTCTCATAGCCAGGCCCGGGAATACCCATTTTGCTTTTGCATAATCATAGTCAATAAGAAAATCCGATCCAAATGTTCCCTGTTCGGTATTAATATCTTGGATCAGACCAAGCAGGCTCTCCAGATTGCCTATGGAAAGCATGTCGGAATGGTGGGCAATTCCCCCAAAAAGATAAAAGATCGGGCGGTCCAGTTCTGCAGCGATACTTTTTATTATTTCACGGTTATCTCCCTGAAGGAACTTGAGCAAAAGCCCTATCTTGTATGCGGTGGCGCGCCGCAGCGAGGCGAACATGATCGCGTTGTCGGGTATCTCTGCCCCGAATTTCCTTGGGAAGGAGCCTCTTATAAGGTCCATGAACAGCTTATCCTGAACTGCAAAGGCCTGCGCCATATCCGTTCTAAAGCCGATACTGCCTATTGCCTGATTTTCCACTTCCGGGATTGCCAGCAGATCCGGTGTTTGTCTCCATCCGCTGGTAAAATCATAGCTGTCAAGCACCAGTTGAGCTCCCAGTCCGAGCCATCCGTCAACATCGATGGTGTCGGGAAACAGCCTGAGCGATCTTGGTGAAATATTGTCAGGTATCAGTTTTGGGGCAGTGCTGGAAAAGCCCCTGTCGCGTGCATCCCTTTCCGCTGCGGTCACCATAAAGTGAAGCGGCGAGACCACTCCCGTGTGGCTGCTCATCTGTACTTCCGCGAACAGGGCATTTGTCCTGCTTTCGGGTTCCACCCCAAAAAGTCCCCACATGCATTCGTCGTCCTCGGCGTAATGTTTCTTTACCATGTCACCGGTCGTTCTTGGGACCGTCCCGCCCTGCGGCGCATGAATGGTGGCTGCGCAAAGCATTCTGGTGGCTTCAAGCGCCTCTTCCATGTCCCTTCCGTTGTGCTCATAAAACCAGTCAAACAGGCTGAATTTAAAAAGCGCGGTATGCCCGTCGTGTCCAATAACAAGGCTTGTAAGATTGTCAGGTTTTCCGTTTTCGTCCATAGTGCCGATCAGCCCAAAATGCTGAGCTATCCTGAATCCCCCTTGTCCAAGCACATGCATCTGGTCCAGATTCTCCTGAGAATCTCCCGAATGGTACATGATCCCCGTTATTCCCGGAACGCTTAGCCTCAGCGCCGGGGTCCAGTAATCTTCGACCGCAAAACCGTCAAACATCCACACATCCACCGGCCTGTCTTCCCCGTAAAGCTTAACATTTATAGGAGAACCCAGATAATGGTATCCTTCTACTCCTTCCGGAAAGGTCTCAGTGAACCGGATCTTTTGCCTGTTTCCCTCGAATTCCTGCGTTCTTTTTTGTGTGTGGAGCAGGCTTATGTTGAACAGCCCATATCCGTTGAGCCGTCCATATCTTGCTGCCGTCCAATTGATCGTTTCACTTATTATTCCAAGGCCGCCTGCTCCCTGCGGAGGCATGTTTGCATAGGATTGAATTGCTCCCCAAAGCGCCTCGGTAGAGTAGCCTTTCATCGCGGCAAGCGATGAGGTGTATCCTGAGTGGTCAATCCCAAAAGCGGTCTGACAGACCCTTAGCTGTGAAGGTGCCCATACGCTTTCCATGTCAACATCTATTATTACCCTGTGCCTTGGGTTTGCCGCAGCGAGGCTCCTCTGGCCAAGAACCCAATTGTTCAACGCTTGAAGACCTGTCTTGCTTATTTCTGGCATTTTTTCCTCCCTGTCATGATCCTAGTATCCAATTGAATATCTAAACAAAAGCAAAAGGATTTCACATTTTGAAAAAGAAGCGGCAAAATCGTATATAATTATTTATGCAATGCGCTTATATCCGACACTGATACTGTTATTGTTCCTGTTGTTGCAAAACGGCCCTGCAGGAGCAAGCCTTTTGGTGCTTCCCGAAGCTCCAGTTCAGGGCAGAACAGTAGTCGTCCTGCTTACCGGTGAGGCCGCGGTATCCGCACGGATGGAATTTTTTGGAAAAACGATACCGTTCTATGGAAGCGCTGGAGATCTTTATGCAATAGCCGGAGTACCTGTCCTAACAGCTCCCGGCACCCATGTGATCACGGTTCACGCAAGCGACGAGGCCGGCAATACTTATGCTATTTCTAAAAGTATCCGCGTTCTTAAAGGAAAGTTCCTTGCAGAAAAACTTGCTTTTCCTCCTTCAAAGAGCGGCAATCTGGTGGCCTCAAAGATAAGGGCGGACCAGGACGAGCTGTCCAGGATCTTTAGGCAATGGACCCCGAACAGGCTCTGGTCCGGCAAATTCTTAATGCCGATAAAAGGCAGGATCACTTCTCCTTTCGGGGCTTATAGGCTCTATAACGGGAAGAGATTGGGGGATCACAGGGGTACCGATATAGGGGGAAATCCTGTCGGGGCAGTTATAAAGGCGGCAAATTCAGGCGTAGTGGCCTTTGCGAAACATCTTCCTGCTCTCGGTTCCGTTATAGTTCTTGACCACGGTCAGGGCATACACTCTATATATATACACATGAGCAAGACCCTTGTTACTGCCGGCCAGATCGTCAAAAAAGGACAGTCAATTGGAAAAGTGGGGAGCACTGGCGTTTCAACGGGACCTCATCTCCATTTCGGGATAAGTGTGCACGATACAAGAGTGGAGCCGATGGAGTGGGTTAATAGGTTGATAGCGGAATAAAGATTTGAGCGCCATAGGGTATTGTTCCGGAAATGTCCAATGACCAATATCCAATTTCCAATGATATAATCTAATAATAGTGAGATCTTCAATTTACGCTATCATTGATGCCGACACCAACCGCTTAATGGAAGGACTCCGGGTTGTTGAAGAGGCCGCAAGATTTATTTGGCGCGACAAAGAACTCACAAAAAAGATAAAATATCTCCGCGGAAAAGTCAAAGAGGCAGTGTTTTTAGCGTCCAAAGGTGATGAAAGGCTTCTTGATTCAAGAAATATAAAAAAGGACAGCGGCAGAAAACTTTACTCTGAGCCCGAAGGGAAAAGACCGGACCTGCCCTCAATCATAACCGCGAACATCAAAAGAGCGCAGGAGGCGGCCAGGGTACTCGAAGAATTTGCAAAATTGATTGACCCGAATGTTGGCAGAGAATTTAAAAAGATTAGATTTGAAATATATGAGATTGAGAAATGCCTTTGTAGGGGCATGCGGCTGTATGCCCGTGCGGATAAATTAGATTTCGATCTCTATGTCGTTACCGATCCGGATGTGTTGGGCGGCAGGTCGCCGGTCGATGCGGTGAGGGAGATCATCAAAGGCGGGTGCAGGATGATCCAGTTGAGAGATAAGAAAGCCTCAATTGGGCAGTATTACAGGTGGGCCAAGGAAATTGCGGAAATATGTAGGGGCGTGTCGAGACACGCCCCCAGGACAAAATTCATCGTCAATGATTATATTGATGTGTGCCTGGCCGTGGGCGCGGACGGGATACATTTGGGCCAATCGGATATCCCCGTTCATGTTGCAAGAAAGCTTTTGGGCCTGGATAAGATCATAGGCCTTTCCACGCATAGCAAACAGCAGGCGTTAAAAGGCGCCAAAAGCGGAGCCGACTATATAAGTATCGGCCCTATATTCTCCACGCCAAGCAAACCTGATAACCGCACACTTGGCATTGAGTTTGTTAAGTGGGCTTCAAAGAGCATAGATACTCCGTTCGTTGCGATAGGGGGCATAAATGGAACGAATATCCGCGATGTGATCAAGGCCGGCGCCAGGCGGGTTGCCGTTATACGCGCCGCGATCGCCCCAAAAGACATAGCTTCTTCAACAAAAAAATTAAGGAGGGCTTTTAAATGAGCGAGGAACTTGTAATAGCGGGGCGAAAATTCAGGTCAAGACTAATGCTGGGGACCGGAAAATACAAGACTTTTGAGTTAATGAAAGAAGCCCTTGATGCCTCCGGCTGCGAGATCGTTACGGTTGCCGTGCGCAGAGTGAATCTGGACAAGCCGCAGGAAAAAAGCCTGCTTGACTATATAGACAGAAACAAGTACTTTATTCTTCCCAATACCGCAGGCTGCTACAGCGTGGACGAGGCTGTCAGGATAGCCAGGCTTGGAAAGGCCGCTGGACTTACAAACTGGGTTAAACTGGAAGTGATCGCTGATCCAAAATATCTTTTTCCTGACCCTATAGCCACGATAGAGGCCGCAAAGATACTGATCAAAGAAGGTTTTATAGTTCTTCCCTATACCACCGATGATGTAACGGTCGCAAAAAAGCTTGCCGAGATAGGATGCTCCACGGTAATGCCGGGAGCCTCGTTCATAGGGTCCGGTCAGGGAGTGCCTAATTATGCCAAGATAAAACTTATTAAGGCGTCGGTATCTGTTCCTGTGGTGGTGGATTCCGGCATCGGCTGTGCCTCAGATGCCGCTGTAGCCATGGAAACAGGGGCGGATGCGTGTCTTATCAATACTGCAGTAGCCGAGGCCGAAAATCCAGTTCTGATGGCTGAGTCAATGAAGCTTGCGGTGGAAGCCGGCAGAAAGTCGTTTCTTTCCGGAAGAATGCCCGTCAGGGAATATGCCAGTGCAAGTTCGCCTGCAGCAGGCATCTCAAAATAGGCCCTATCCCTCGATAGGATGAAATCGTATTAATTTGCGCCGATATACCTGTAGAGGTAGAAATGCCGGTTTCAATAACCACCAAACAAATAGGTTATGGCCTTCAATCGAGGGTATTCCTTTCTGAAGACGGGAAGTCCGTGCGAAAGATATCCCGTTTTGATCCTTGCAGCAGACTGGGATTGGCTTTTTTGAGGAGTTATGCTATTGGAATAGCCCGCATTCCCGAGCAAATGCCGAAAACCTCCGTTGTAGGCAATACCATTTTTCAGGAGAGAGTGGAACTGTTCGATGGGCTTATCAGGACTTTGCCGGGTCAAAGGGATGCTCATCAGGTAAAAGGGCATCTTGACGATTTTATAGCCGTAAACAGGAGGCTTTGGGAAAAGGGACTTACCCTTAGCTTTGATGCCAGGTTCCTGAATTTTGGCTACAGAAAAGGCGAGGAGTCAAATCCTTTAGTCCTTGATGCCGGCAGGCTTGATGACAAGCTTACGGTGTGGAACGCCTTAGGGGTCCTTACTGCTCATGCTTTTAATTTTTCCCATCTTGCCAAGTTGGACCTGTTAAGGCCTATTGAGTCCCTGGACCTGGCGTTATACTATGCGGGACAGGTCTGGAGAGAAATGAATCTTTTAAATTATGTCAGGCTTTTGGGGAGCCGAGGTTGATCAGGTCCACTATCTGCTTTCTTTTTGCCTTTGAGACCGTGGTTTTTCCGCTTATGATCTGGGCAAAAAGCTCGCTTTCTATCCCGTATCTTATGTAGACCTCTTTTGGGATGATCTGAAGTGTCTTGTTCGTTTCCCATTCCCTTGAATAGTCTTTCTTGTAGAACTTGAGCCAGTGCTCGTGCACGTTCCGGCTGTGCGAGACCTTGGCGTACCTGACTATCTTTCTGATGCTTCTGACGGCGCCTTGCGGGGCTTTGATCTGCTTGGTCAAAAGGCTTATGTAGATGTGATGCCCAAGTTCGTGAGCGGCGGTTTCTATAACATCCTGAGCGGGAAATACGACCTTTTCTTTGTTTATCATGCCCTCCGTGCTTACATGAATGCTGCGGTCCTTCATATCGTAATAGCCTATTGAGGACCAGAGTTTTCCGTGGCTGGCCGATCTAAAGGCTTTTTTACGCAGCACATATTTTGCGTTGTCGATGATCTCTGTTCTGATGCCTGTAAGGAGAAGGCAGAGTTTAAGGCTGTCTGCGCTGCTAATCTGCTGGTTTTCGATAAGGTCTTTCACGAGACTTTTTATCCTCTTTTTATCAAACTTTTCCTTGTGCCTCTTAAGGAGTTTTTCCAGGTCCAGTATTCTCCATTTTCCGCCCATGATCCATCGGTATATCTGCGAAGCTACAAAAAGCCTGTCCGGCTGGGTGACATTGCCTTCCTCGTCCAGCACATCCTTTATTTCTATAGGGCTGTGCAGGGTGCGGGTGAACGGGTTCAGCGACAGAGCTTCGTTGAACTCATCAATGATCCATTTAAGATACTGAAGTTCTTCGAGTTTCATGGGTTTATTTGGGGCCTAAAGATATATCGGCGCAGGGGAGAGAGAACTTGTGGGAAAAGCTGTCTAAAATATGGCTTAATTAAAACAAAAAGAATGGACAAATCATGGGTTTGAATCTATGAATCAAATACCTTCCGCAACCATATCCCCGACCTCTGTTGTTGAATAACCCATCTTGCCCGCAGCCATCGACTTCATCTTTTTGCAAGCGGCCATTATTGACTTTTCAACGGCTGCCGCAGCCTTTTCTTCGCCGATGTTCTCAAGCAGCATCTGAAGAGCGCCGATCGCGGCGAGAGGATTTATAACATTCTTTCCGGTGTATTTTGGCGCAGATCCGCCTATAGGCTCAAACATCGAGACACCCTCGGGGTTTATATTCCCGCCGGCTGCTATTCCCATTCCGCCCTGGATCATTGCTCCCAGGTCGGTTATTATGTCTCCGAACAAATTGTCGGTTACAATAACGTCAAACCATTCCGGGTTCTTTACAAACCACATGCAGGTGGCGTCCACATGAGCGTAGTCCGGTTTGATGTCAGGATATTCTTTTGCCACTTCATAGAATGTTCTTTCCCACAGATCGAACGCATATGTCAGAACATTCGTCTTTCCAACCAGCGTAAGTTGTTTCTTTTTGTCCCGTTTTCTTGCCAGTTCAAAAGCGTACCTTATGCACCTTTCAACGCCTTTTCTGGTGTTTATCGAGTCCTGTATCGCGACTTCATCCTTGGTCCCTTTTTTGAGCGATCCCCCCGTGCCTACATAGAGCCCCTCGGTATTTTCCCTTACGACCACAAAGTCTATGTGCTCCGGCCCTTTGTCCTTTAACGGTGTCCAGACATTCTCATAGAGCTTGACCGGGCGCAGATTGATGTACTGATCAAGACCGAACCTTGTCTTTAACAAAATGCCTTTTTCAAGGATGCCGGGAGCCACTTTTGGATGGCCGATTGCGCCAAGAAGCACCGCGTCATATTTCTTAAGCCCGTTTATCTCTTCATCAGTTATTGTTATGCCTGTCTCAAGATATCTGTTGCCGTCATAGGGGAGCTGGGTGGTTTCGCATTTGATGCTGAATTTTTTCTCGACAGCCTTCAAAACTTTTAGAGCTTCCGCAACCACTTCCGGCCCCGTTCCGTCCCCTCCGATAACTCCTATCTTATAGTTTTTCTTTGACATGCTGTACAAGGCCTCCTTTGTCTATTATGTTCTTCATGAACTCCGGGAACGGTTCGGCTCTGTAGGTTTTTCCTGTTGTTCCATCATTTATCGTGCCTTTTTCCAGGTCCACCTTCAGGATGTCTCCTTCGCTTATCTCGTCAGTTTCTTTTATTTCCATTATCGGAAGCCCGACATTAATGGAATTCCTGAAAAATATCCTGGCAAAAGACTTTGCGATAACAGCCGAAATACCGGCGGCCTTGATCGCGACCGGAGCGTGTTCGCGGGATGAGCCGCAGCCGAAATTTTCACCTGCGACAATAAAATCCCCCTTGCCCGCTTTTTTTGCGAACTCAGGGTCGGCATCCTCCATGCAATGCTTTGCCAGCTCCGCAGGATCATGCGTGTTCAGATATCTGGCCGGTATTATGAGGTCAGTATCGATATTGTCTTTGAATTTCCAGACTTTGCCTTGCATGACCTCATTATATCAAAAAAACGCGCGGCGACGGGCTTTATTGAACAAATTTATTGCGTGTGCTATTATCTTTGCCCAGGAGGGTGAATAATGCTAAGAATGCGGTTTCCGCTTTTTGCGGTCCTATGCGTGTTTCTGCTTCAATCCGTTTCATTTGCCTCTCTTTATCTGGGTGAAACACAGGCGGTTCTGGAAAGCGTTTCCAATAAATATACAGTTGTAAATTTCGGAACAGAAATAAAGGCTCCTCCTTATGTAAGCACCTATCCGATAGACGGCAAATTCAGCGTCAGATACAGGCTCAGGGATGATTCCAAACTTGCCGGATACAAGAATAATGTCTGGCAGACCCTGGAAAGGTTCGATTTTGCGTCCTGGTCGTGGATAGTGGGAGGCACCGGCAATTCAAATACAGGCGCGGACTCGATGAGAGGAACCTATGACAACTGGGGCTTCTGGGACATCTATCCTCTGCAGCCGAATCCTGTTACCAGGTACAAAGTGACCTTGAGCGCCGATACCAAAACCGTTCCGCGAAAGACCCAGAGCATGGTCTTTTATGTGGGGAGGACGGCTCCCGAAGGTGCAAGGACTCTTGCCCAGAGGAACGCGGCAGCCAAATGGATAGCCGGCAGGCTGGAGCGCGCTGCCATGTATAAGGACCTTGCCAATACAGTAAGGGCAAGAAGAACTTCTTCTTCCAGCATAAACTACGGGCTGGAAATGACCAAGATAATTGTCAGTGCCTGCGGGCTGTTCGGGCCCACTGATGTGCAGGGGTACGGGATCGAAACAGGCCTGAATTTTCTTGACCTTGCTTCCAGTGTGTTCGGGAATTTGGCCACTTCGACTCTGGTTTCGGCAGGGGGAGCGGTCTATCAGGCGTATGACTGGGGCAAATGGGCCAAGACGACCCTCCAAAGTTCGGCGAACCTGTGGAACTCAACTCTTACAAGTTTTGCTGCCCAGCAAAGCATGAACCAAGTGGGCGCTTCCCTTGAAACTGCTCTGGATAATCTGGCAGCTTCTATGAGGGACGAGGCTAACGAAGCCATGAGGATAACCTACACAAGTCCCTATGACTCTTCTTCCGGCTGGCTGGGTTTGCTGTCGCTTGAAAAGTCAAGAGCTCACAGTGCAGGGGTCGAAGCCGCTACCGCAATGGATAAAGCAAAAGTAATAGCAGGCGAAGGCTCCGAGATCTATAACTTCTATAAGATAATCAACCAGTTAGCAAATTCTGACTGGGCGGTATTGAACGCGGCTCTGCCTTAATGATCCCGGGACTAGAGAGCTTCGGGCGAGGCGATTTGCCCTGCAACGGCCGAAGCCGCAGCCACAGCTGCATTTGAGAGGTATACTTCGGACTTGGGATGTCCCATTCTTCCCACAAAGTTCCTGTTGGTCGTAGCCACGCATCTTTCGCCTTCCGCAAGTATTCCCATATGGCCGCCTAGGCAGGGGCCGCAGGTGGGAGTCGAGATGGCGGCTTCCGCTTTCATAAAGGTATCAAAAAGACCTTCTTTCATCGCCTGACTGTATATTTCCTGTGTTGCCGGAATTATTATCAGCCGTACATCAGGATGTCTTTTCTTACCCTTGAGAACTTTTGCCGCAACACGGAGATCCTCTATCCTTCCGTTGGTGCAGGAACCGATGACTACCTGGTCGATCTTGACCTTTCCAACCTTGCTTATAGGCTTTGCGTTTGACGGCAGATGAGGGAAAGAAACCTGCGGCTCGATATCGGCGCAGTCGTATTCGATGACACGGCAATATTGGGCATCCGGGTCGCTGCCAAGATAGATAGGTTGGGGCAGACGGCCGTCTGTCCTTACATGATCGCGCACATACTTTTTGGTGATCGCATCCGGTATGATGATCCCGTTCTTCCCGCCCGCCTCGATGGCCATGTTGCACATTGCAAGACGGCTGTCCATAGATAGCTTGGAGATCGCGGGCCCTGTGAACTCCATAGACATGTATCTGGCTCCGTCAACGCCTATATCTCCGATCGTATAAAGTATCAGGTCTTTTCCGCTGACCCATTTATTGAACTTTCCTTTAAAAACAAATTTTATCTGTTCAGGAACTTTTAGCCATACTTTTCCCGTTGCCATGGCCGCCGCCATGTCTGTTGACCCGACTCCGGTGGAAAATGCGCCAAGAGCGCCGTAAGTGCATGTGTGAGAATCAGCTCCGATTATCAATTGGCCCGAATATACAAGCCCCTGTTCGGGAAGGAGCGCATGCTCGACTCCCATACAGCCCAGTTCAAAGAAATGTTTTATCTTAAATTTTTTGGCGAATTCACGCATCTGCTTGACCTGCTGGGCGGATTTGATGTCTTTGTTAGGTGTAAAGTGATCCGGAACAAGCATGATCTTGTCTTTGTTAAAGACCTTCTTTATCTCGAATTTTTCAAACTCAGTGATCGCAGGAGGCGCGGTTATATCGTTGCCAAGGACAACATCGCAGTTAGCTTCTATGAATTGTCCCGGATAGACTTCCTTTTTCCCGCAGTGGGCGGCAAGGATCTTTTGCGTTATTGTTTGCGGCATGCTGACTAAATTATATCACAGACGCATAACCCCTCGATATGAGGAGTTCTCGGGAAAAAGTTGTAGAGCTTCCGGAATTTGACCTCATAGAGATCATTGATCAGATCGATGTCCCTTGTCTGTGAGACAACATTACACGAAAGATAAATTATCCTTTTTGGCCTTGCATCCAATATTTTCTTGATAAGTTTGGGATGAAGCCCGGCTCTTGGCGGGTCCAGTATCAGCAATTTGTCATCAGTGATCAGCTCCGCGACCTTTTCTGCCGGGCTTAAGATGGCTTTTGCGTTCTTTACCCCGTTTGACCAGATATTCTTATTTGCAAAATCAACGGAATCAGCAACTATATCAACAAGTTCAACATTTTTCGCATTCTTTGCCAATGCCAGGCCGATAGTTCCGACCCCGCAGTACAGGTCAAGGATTGCACTTGCCGGTTTTGCGTAAGCTTTTATATCTTCCAGCGCCATCTCAAAGACAGGAAGGTTGACCTGAAAAAAGCTTGAAAGCCCATAAGACAAATTTAACCCGCCGACTTTATCGGTAAGAATGTCCTCTTGTGCCGGATGGATGATCTCCGTTGTAAGTGCGGCAGGGGATCTGGGGTCTGAATATATGACTTGAAGGTTTGCAGTGTCCGGCTTTGGCAGCCCCTTTATTTTGGAGTAAAGCCCCTCTATCACTTTTCCTGAAGCATTGGAGCGCAGCACAAGGCATTTTAGATCGTCAGGGTTTATGTTCTTCCTGTCGATCCATTCAACTGCCTGTCTTGCCGTTTCGTTTATTTTAGGGGCTGCAAGGATACATCCGTCTATTGAGGTCTTTCTTCTTTTCCCTCTCTCAAAAAATGCAAGTGAGGCTCTGCCGTCATCATCTCTTGTAAAGCTGAACTCCATTTTGTTGCGGTAGCCCGTGCGGATATCGTTGGTTGCAATGTCTATTAATGCGGCTCTCGAGCCGCATTTACGGGCTATTTCCATCTTATGTCGGTTTTCCGCCTCCCAGGTCATGATCGACCAGGGGCTGCAGGAAAGAAAATGGCCTTCAAGCGGAGCGGTGCGGTCAGGGGACGCAGATAGGACCGTTTCTGCAATTGCAATGATCTGTCCCTTCTTTTTGCCTGTCTGTTTTGCTATAATTTTTTCCCCGGGCAGGGAATTCCACACCGCCGCGGGCCTGGAGTTGTGTGCGGCAATCCCATAACCGGACGGATGCAGTTTTTCTACGGTGATCTCAAAGGGTTCAAAAGGTCTCACTGTTTATACGCTGTCGCTGCGGTCAAAAAAGAAGGAGGCAAGCGAAACCATGAAGGCCGAAGAGGCAAGGCAGATCAGAAAATTAAATGACACCGGGAACATAGAATGTCCTATCAGTGCTCCTCTGATGCCGTCCACGCCGTAGGTTAGAGGATTGGCATAAGAAAATATCCTTACCCATACCGGAAGGTTGGAAATAGGGGATACAGCTCCGGACAAAAAGAAAAGAGGGAACATGACGAAATTGATTATGAGTTCAAATCCCTGCGCGTCCCTCATATTGGAGGCAAAAGACAGTCCCAGCGATATGAATGTCAGCGAGATCAGCACCATAAAAGCCAGCATCGCGCCAAATCCCAGAACCATTCTGTACCATGGGAAGGCCGTGTTCATATGAAAACCCAGGAAAAAGGATATAGAGAACAGGATCATTCCCTGTATCAGTCCGGTAGTGGCGCCGCCGGCTATCCTTCCCAGGGCTATCGAAACCCTGCTGACGGGGGCGACCATGATCTCCTTAAGGAACCCGAACTCCCTGTCCCACAGGACAGAGATCCCGGAGAACATGGATGAAAAGAGCATGTTCATCCCGATTATTCCGGGCACAAGAAAGCGCATGTAGCTTATGCCTTTATCTATGCCTGGAACATCCGAGCCTCGAAAGCCAAGCCCCAAAAAAGCAAGGAACATCAGCGGCATCGCAGCCGAACCTATTATCCTTTCCTTTGCGCGCGAGAACTTTTTCATCTCCCGCAGCCATAAGATGTATATTGCCCGTAATTCGATCATGACTTCCTTTTTCGGAACCGGGGACTAAAAGTCGCGGTTCCGGATTTTTCAGGAGCCGAGGCTTTTAGCCTCAGGTTCCTGAAAGCAGTTCCAAACTACCAGATCTTTTCCCTTTCCTCGACATTTCTTATGTCTGTGCCTACATATTTAAGAAAGACATCTTCAAGTGAGCACTCCGGGCCGCAGGCGGCTTTTAATGAATCCGGTGTATCGTTTACCAGTATCTTTCCGTGGTCGATGATGGCTATCCTGTCGCAAAGAAAGTCAGCCTCTTCCATATAGTGAGTTGTCAGGATCACGGTCACCTTATATTCCTTTATAAGGTTCTTAACATAGTTCCAGATGAGCCTTCTTGTCTGTGAGTCCAGCCCCAGTGTGGGCTCGTCCAGGAAAAGCACCTTTGGCCGGTGGATAAGTCCTCTCGCTATTTCAAGACGCCTTTTCATCCCTCCGGAGTAGTTCTGCGTCATGACATTTTCTTTCTCTCTAAGTTCAACAAGACTTAATAGCGTATCGATCCTTTTTTTGTAGACCTTTGGCTCAATGCCGTACATCATCGCATGGAACTCAAGGTTTTCGCGCCCCGATAATTTTGAGTCCAGGGCCGGTTCCTGAAATACCATGCCGATGTTCTTTCTCACCTCGTTCTTCTGGGTCGACACATCAAACCCCGCCACTTTAGCCGAACCGGAGGTCAATCTGAGGAGGGTAGCAAGTATATTTAGGGTGGTTGTCTTTCCCGCACCGTTGGGGCCAAGCAGGCCAAAGCACCTGCCTTCTTCCACATCAAATGTGATGCCTTTGACCGCGGCAGTGTTCTTAAATTGTTTTATGAGGTCTTTGACTTCGATGGCGGGCATATGGCAATTATATCAGGGAAATCCCTTGCTTATATTAACGATATATGTATAGGAGGGGGTTGGATGAACACCAGAGGCCTGGGAGCCCATTATGCCGGGCGTGCGCGCCTTTACGGGGAACGCCTTCAATTTATCAGGGACAGGGGCGGAGCGTCCCTGCGACTTGACATGGTGCATCCCAACCTGCTTGAGCGCGGCGGGTCTTTACGGATAACTGCTCCCCTAGGGACTATTCCATCTGGTCTTTTCGGTTATCTTAAAACCAACGGAGCTATTGCCGGAGGACGGCTTGATATTGGAAAACTTAGAGAATTATTCGATGTGAGATATGCGTTCCGGAACAGAGAAGAAGGTTTTTATCTTCGTGCCGGAGAAGAAATGAACTCTGCGAACATGATGAGCGCAGTTATAGGAAGGCTGGTGGGGACAAAAGCGCTCGTTCCAAGGTACGGAAAACATGAGGGCTCTGTAATAGACGCTGTTTATACGCTGTTTAGAACTGTTAATGTGAATGACGGGATGTGGCATGAACCGCTTGATGAATGGAACGAAAAGAAAGCGGTGCTTGATGATCGTGGTATCGTTGTAGACCTGAGCGGGTTTGATCTTGGCAGATTTGACCTTGCGGGTATTAATTTCAGAAATATGGTTTTTACCGGCGCAAATTTTACTGGTTCGGACCAAAGCGAAGCGGACCTGTCCTTTTCTGTGGTAAGGGATGTAACGGCAGATCGTGTTGATTATAGAGGCGCTTTTCTTATGAGCGCGGATTTTTCCCGTTCCTCTCTAATGCAGGCTGATTTTGAGGATGCCGTTGCTCCCGGGGCCCGTTTTGACGGCGCGGAACTTATGATGGCAAACTTTTTCAGGGCAATGCTGATAGGTGCTCGGTTTGACGGAAGCTGGCCTTTACTTGAAGGCAGCCTGAGAGACATCATAGAACAAAGACATTGCGGCAAGATAAACGGCTATCAGAGCTATTTGACCGGACTTTCCCGTACTGAGGAAGGGATCGAGAAGCTGAGAAAGTTGGCGGCAGATGGCAGCATGGAATTTGAAATGCGCTGGTTTGGAAGAACTGAGGAAGAGGCAAGGCGCACCTTTGCCCATTTGGTCCGTTGGAAACCTGTGGATAAGATCATAGGATCCTTGATGAGGTCTTATGTTGACAGGATAATTGAAGCGGAAATGAGGTACTCTTTTCGCGGAGAGGCGCTGCCGGATCTTGAAGACGTAGACTTTGAACCCGCTTCTCCGTTGTTGTCAGGTTTTAGTATTTAAAATCCGGAAAAAATCCCCATGAGGTCAGATAAGGCAGGGTCGAAGTGATGGGGTTGACAGGGTACTCAATTATCCCAAAGGCTTCTTTTGTGAGTCTGCTGATATGTTCAATGTCGGTGTTGTAAGTATATCCGGGAGAGGTAGCAAACCCGGCCAGCCGTATATTAAGTCCGTAGTGGTAGATCAGCCTGATGATGTCTTCCATTTCTTTGTCGGCCTCTGCAGCGCCCATTCTGTCAAAGTGATCAAAGTCCAGAGAGAATCCAATTTCAAGTTTATCCGCCGGCAGCCCCGTTGCCTCCAGCGCTGTCAGGAGCGGTGCGGCAAACTCCTGCGCTTTGAGCCCGGCTGTGGATATGGCGCTTCCCGCAAGTCTTTTTGAAAGCAATACTCTCATCCAATTGGATGAATCGGCAGCCTCATGTGCGCTGCCGAAATTGTCGGGATGCTTGTCAAAATTAAGGACAAATCTGTAGGGAGCGCCTTTTGTTAATAAACGACTGAGTTGAGGATGGTCAACAGCTCCCAACATACCCACATGTTCGGTAAAGAATAGAGAAGGAATAAGAGTGCCTCTCATCTTGAGAGCCCTGTCAAAATAGTGCCCTTGAAAACACCGGTCAGGCCTTATGGCATCAACTGCTTCAATAAGGCTGATAGTGCCGCTGCAGAGGCTTTTTGCAAAAGCATGGTTGCAGGCTCCCGAGGACCCGCAGGGTTTTGTGGTCCCGGGAATAGAGGCTTTAATTCTTGTCCTGAAAGCAAGTTGAGGTACGGCCAGGGCAAGTGCGGGAGCGCATGCGCATTTCATATTGATTGATCGTAGAAGATAAGCCGGGATTTCATGAAAAATGCCTCGATAAAATAATATACTGCGGCGGAAGCCGGGTTCAGTTTTTTTGATAGAAAGAGTGCATATGCCGGGAGCAATAGAACTAAGATCGAGAATGGACGGGATCCTAAAGAGCGAGCTGCCCTTGCGCCTCAATATGGCCAGGGGAAGGGATGTTCCGCTGCTTTGCGGCGACCTTATCTTTCCCGAGGAAGCCCCGGTCTACCGCCAAAAATTCTCGCCCTTTATCGTGGATGTGTACAATAGGGTCCTTGGCGGCGAGATCTCAAGATTCCCCAGGGATTTCTGGACAGGGGCACAGGGCTTTGCCAACTCTATTGTCTGCATAGACCACGGCATAAGGAACATCCTGGGGCTTGTGATGAGCGAAGACCCCCTGTTGATCGATCCAAGGCTTTTCCGGGAAGGACAGGGAGCCTTTCTGGCCGAAACGGTCACAGCACAGGACAAGAACTGGCAGAACCTTTTTATGCAGATAAAACTCCTTGGAGCTGTGACCAGGGTTCCTGAGCATCAGCAATCATGCGCTACCGCGTTTTTCAATACTTATCCATGGGCTTTTGATCTTAACACGGAGGAAAGAAACCATCTGCATCCCTGGGACTTTATCCAGAGAGATATGTGGAGGGATGAGAAGGGCTATGAGATGGGAATAACGGCTGTCAGGCATGGGCTGGAAAGGCATGCGGGACTTAATATGGACGAGGCTAACTGTTCTATTGATAGCCGCCTTTTTCCGGAACCGGGCTCAAAATTTCCAGAGCGATATACGGCTTTGCCAAGGGTCTTTGGTTTCAGCCAGTGGATAGACCTTTTTTCGGAGTTGGGTTTGGCGGGCGCCATGCAAGGTGTTCCGGCTTTCGAAAGAAAACATTCCTGCGCCCTGTACCATGCTTATCCCTGGGCTTTTGATCTTGATACAGAAGAAGGCAGCCATCTGCATTTCTGGGATTTTGTTCAGGTGGGCCTTTGGGAAAGCGGGCTTGGACAAAGCCTGGTCGAAAAATCCCTGCGCCATGTTCTGGAGTCGCATCTGGGGCTCAGGATGGTCCCGCCCGGAGATAGAGGGCCTGAACAGTTCTATATAGACGAGAGGCTGCTTAAAGGCAGAATGGATCTCTTTCTTGCGGAAAACGGCGTCTCTACCTGGCCGGACCTTATTAACGAACATATGATGTTCCTCAGGGCGATAAGGGAGGATCTGCCGGATTTTCCCAAAGACATTGCAGGTGTATTTCAATTGCTTTATCCTTGGGCTTTTGACCTGTCAACTCCCGAGGACTGTCACGCGCATCCGTGGCAGGTGGCCCTTGAGGCAAGATGGTACAGCGCTGTTGGAGAGATGGACCTGAACAGGATCGCTGCAGCCTTGAGGCACGAAGTGGACAGAGAAGGGTGGGATATCTCCCGGCTTGCGGAAAAAGTGACGCCGTTATGGCTTAAGGAGTCCGGACTGGGAGGGATCCTTGATATCTTTGGAAGGGTTGTGGACCTTATCAAGGCCGTGTATGCGGATGATTACGGTTCTGCCGCAGCCCTTGAGGCCGGTTTTAGAGGCCTCCACGATATGGCCGAAGATGTCCGCGCGCGCACTATTTCTTCCGGTGTCTACTATGACCAGCAGATAGCCAGGGTCAACATCGGCGGAACTCTTTATACTTTGCCCGGGGAATTTGCAGGCATGGTGGCAAAAATGATCGGCGGCAATATGATAGGGGTGATGCGCGCTGTTGATGTTGACGGAAAAAAGGATCTTGTCCTGGTCGCTACTTTTGAGGCAGCGCCCCGAGGAGCCAGGACTGCTTACATAAAGGGGGCCGACCTTACAAGGATTTGACCTTTGCTAGAACAGCCTGGTTGGCGGTTCGTAAGGAACAAGGTCTGCATCCGGTTTCTGAGGGTGGGCCATCGCTATTATCCCGAATTCTTTCTTCCAGGCCAGTTTAAAAGTATCTGACGGCATGATGCCGATATTGAATTTTCCGTCCTTTCCGATGGGGTCATAGTAAACAATATTGCCGTCCTCTGCCTTTATGACATGCACGGCATGCGGGCCAACCTGCGTAGAGATGACCGCGACAAATCCCGGTGCGAGCTTGCCGCAGAGAGTTTCGATCGTAAGATCGCCGATCTCATAATGTTCAAAACTCACCTTCTGCGTGCCGCCCAGGCAATTTGCGATATAGCGAACCTCTGCCATTGTAAGGCCGGGTGTCCTATGTCCGGTTTCAGACAACGCGTTTTGTTTTCCAAAGCGGTGCGGCCTGTGCTTTATCAGCAAGCCGGCGGTAAAATAATCCAAGTCGCGGTATGAGTTCAGGGAATATTCGGAGCGCAAGGCCTCGAATTTCCCGCAGGATTCAAACAGCGAGAGAACGGCATACAGCCCGCAAACAGTGGAAAACTTTCCCTGGGACGAGGCCTTAACTGAATCAAAAACGGCATTGTTATCTTGTTCTCCGGGCAGCGGGAGGTCTGTTTCTTCAAGAAAATCAAGCGCGCAGCCAAAACCTTTGCCGTAGATATTTTCTACGGTTAGAGGCAGCTTTTCTTCAGCCGTTCTAACCCTTAGGTATGCAGCCAGCTCTTTTTTCCAGCGGGGCCACTCTTCAGGGGTCATCGTTGAGCCAAGCTTCTTCTGTGTGAGGTCCGTTATGGTTTCCGTGAAAACGCTGCTGCTAACCTCGAATCCGCTCACATAAGTCTTAAACAGTTCTCTTTTGTAAGAAGGCTCAGTTTCAAAACGATCTATGTCTTTTTGCGTCACTAAGGTCGGGTCATTGGACCTTTCATACAGATCTCGCACCGCCGCCTTTTCCTTCTCCGTTGCGCATCGCTCCAGAAGCAGGTCTCTCAATGGCTTCCTTAATCTGCCCCGAAAAATGTATCCGGTCTTCTGCGATCTTGAGAAAAGATCGTCAAAAAAGCGATAGGCGGCGTCTTTGTTGTCGGAGTCCGAGTAGTATTCCTTGAACAGCGCCAGAACCTCCATTTCCATTTTTCCCTGTATAGCCAGTCTTCCGTTATCGATGTAGGCTCCTCTGCCGCCTCCGTATACAAGCCCCGAAAACTGGTTTTCTTTTATTGTGTTGCTGTGCTTTGGGATCGGGAGTTCCGAGACAACATTTTCGCTTGTACAGTTCAGCTCCGGATAGCAACCTATTTCTATCCGGTGGGTTTTTTCGTCAAGGATCATGTTGCTCCTGATCTCCTGGTATCTGTCATTCGGCACGGTCTCTATGCTTATCCCCAGTTTTTGCAGAAGTTCTTTTCTTGATCCCTCTATGAGCTCGAAGAGATCGTTCCTGCCGGCTTTTGACACAGAAGAAGGGTACTTTAGCATATTAGCTATTTTTCCAATACGTCCCAAAATTCCTTCATCTGCTGCGTTCGCCTCTACCTCTATGTTGTTTGTGCTTATCATGTCGGAACTTATGCAGGGTGTTTTTGAATTGGCAAGCGCTTCCCAGAGGTAGGCGCGGACCTTTTTGCAGTCCCTTTCGGTAAGGCCTGTGTTTTTGGGGTTAAATTCCCGTATTTCCCCGCCATCTATTTTTTTATCCGAGGATATCTTTTGCCAGTACCCGTTATTTACAATTAAATCGCTCATCTATTGGCTTATCGTTGGTTGGGGACATATTCTTGCGCGCAAAAAGCAGCCGCTTTTCTGCCGCCGGAAATGCATAGAGTTTTTTCGATGCATCGTTTTCCCTGCCGGCTGCGAATTATATTTGGAGACGTTAATGAAGAAATATTTTTCGGGGTTCGTTTAGGATGAATCACGGGGGTGTTTACCTTGAAAGTTTTCCTTAGGCATTAATGTGAAAAGGATGATATCTCCCCTCATAATTCCCGATAATTATTTAGAGGGGGTTAAGTATTTAAATGGGTGATAATGTTAAAGGTTCGTCCGTTAACCCCGGACTGATTTCAAGGATGATGCGTTGCCGTTTGGGAGCTGAGCATGGATTTCTTGACAGAAACCATCCTCTTATCCCTTATCCGGAAACTGTGCTTAACAGGTTGTCCATAGCAAACCCGGGCATTACTCCAAGGTTGTTTGTTCTTGAGCATGGGAGAGAGATAAACTGTTTTGCTCTTCCTGATGCAAGCGTGGTGGCGACGGTAGGGCTGTTTAATGCAGTTAGAACAGAGGATGAACTTGCGTTTGTTTTTGCCCATGAGCTGACCCATATCTCAAATAGGCACGGCCAGATCTTTTGCAGGGATATTATTGATGGTAAGTGGTCTATTTCGCAAGCCACGGGAAGAAAAAGAATTCATGAATATGAAGCTGACCTTGGGGCTACTGCCTCTTGGCTTTCCAGGTCAGGCTATCATCCGCTGGCGGGTGCCACATTTTTAGAAAACCTTCAGAATATGATCCCTGCTGGTCGTACATCCGGCTGGGATACTACTCATGGCGATCTTGCTGATCGCAGGCTCAATATCCTTTCTCTCAGATTGTTCCTGGACCTCAAAGGGATAGAAGGCCTGCATACCCCGATAGATCCGGGCTGGTCGCTGTTGGTAACGGATTACCTGTCAAACCTGGGCGATAACAATCCCTACAAAAGGATTCGCCAAAATATCCTTGACAGCGCTTTAAGCCCCGTTGCCACCGACCTTGATAAACTCTGTTCAAATGCTGTAAATGGTTCTGATGAAGACTGGACAAGGATAAACCAAGTCCTCTTGGAACTATACGAAGATCTCGACAGGGAAATTAAAAGATGCAAGGCTGTTGAGCCAAATCGAGAAAAGACGACAACTTTTGATTTAGGTTTGAGTCCGTACAAAATTAGACTGGAGAAAAGTCCTGCTTTGTACAGAAGACATTTGGGGAGTGCAAATCTAATCGTTGATAAACTGTTTAGAGAAATGAGTTCAAGAACGGGGGACGCCGATAACAGCGAAATGAGCGCTTTTCTTATAGCTGTCCTGTATTTTGGGTCTGACATACCTTTTTTCTCGCTTATGAGCCACGGTATCCAATCGCTAGACTACCGCTTAAGCAACGGTACATATGTTGGGCAGGCTGCCACCGAGTTTTTATTGGACGAAGGCATAGAAGGATTTGCCAGGCTGCTTGACCCGGAGCGTTTCAGGCAGGCAGGAGTACCTTATCTTTCATATTCGGACACAGCCGAGCAAAAGGCCGTATGGTTCATGAACTACTGTGCCGGGCAGGCGGAACTGTTTTATGATCAAGGAACCGGCGAATTCGTTCCGGAAAGATATTTTAGGGCATCAATGGAATTGTTTAAAGTCTTGAACGGGTTGTATCACGCGATTAACGGTGAAGCCTTGGACGAAGCACTGATGGTAAAGCTGACCAGATCTAACATGCTTAGATACGCATCTTTAAAAGATACATCCGATTTTTTTGGCATGAGCCAAGCACAGGGTCTCCGGCTTTTGACAGCTTTCGCTTTTGAAGGCAGCGACCCAGAAAGGATGGCCTTGCTGCAAGAAGAACTGGGGCCTTTTAATGCGAACGGGACAGATCCATGCCGCACTCTATCCTCATGCATCATAAATAGATCGTCCGATAAGGATAAAGACAGCTGGCTTGCTCCTTATCTGGAGCAGTTCAGCCCGGAAAACCTGGTCAGGGATCTCAAAACATTGTTGTCCGATGTCTCCGAGGATGCGGCGTTTAACATAGTTGATTGGGTTTGCGTTTTCTTTTTGGATAATGAAGAATTGTCCAGGATAATAAGCATGGATTTTCTCGAAGGGCTTGCCGGTGTCATTTCCAAGTATGTGCCTCTGCATGATAAATGCGTAAGGCTAATGATGTTAGTAAGAGATGTCTTTGTGACAGCTTGCGTCCGCCAATGCCCGCTGGATGATGATTTTATGCAACATGCTGCCCGGTTAACGGAACTTATCTATTCTTTGAGACCCGATATTACCCCCGAACAATTGTATGGTCAAGGCGATCATAGTATTTCTGTCCCGCTGCTTCATTTTTGCATAATAGATGATGCCTTACGGGCTATTGATGCAGAAGGTTTTGATGCCTGCTTTGCTAAACTGGGCAGAGTGCTGTCCCTGATACCTTTTGATGCCAGAAGAGCTGCTCTCTATGCCATTGAGAACGAATTGGTCGAGCCGGATTTTTATTCCCGTCTTGCTTTTAACATTCAGAACCTGATAAAGAGGCTTTTGCCAAAGGCTGAAGGTTGTCCCGAAAGGATGCTGACCCTGAGCCGCCTGTTCATGGACGCGCAGAACAGGGCCTGTGTTGCTGATCATGCAGTTTTTCAAATGATATCCGGTGGCGGATTCGAAGATGCCTGCGATCTGCTGTTTGGCAGAGACGCTTCGGGAATGGAACCCCAATGAATCATACTGGGAGGGTGGGGCTATACTCTGGTAATCGATATGGCAGGATAGGGGCAGGGTTTGGATATCTCCCCGCATCTTCGCGCCATCTGGTAGAAAATATGGCCAGGACCCCGGGACAGTTAGAATTAATAAAGAATCTTGCCACAGCACAATACAGGTCTGATACAGCCGCCCACTTAACGGGTTTAAGCATTGCTTTGGAAGGATTCTTTAAATTTGCTTTTGATAATCCCACAAAGCTCATGATTGCCGCTCTGGAATCCAGAAGAAGCGATGCTCTTTTGTACAAATTGGCAGCAGACGAATGGTTTGAGAGAATGGTAACTAGTGGGCCTCTAAAAGAAATATGCGACCCTTATGTTATTGACTATTTTGACACCCCTAACGCGCTATCCCAATGGATGGAGGAAAGATCTACGGACAATCTTTTCAGAAATCAATTGGATGTTGGTTTGGCTAAACAGGGAGTTCCGGTTTACGGGCGAAGGGATCCCGCACACTTTTTTACAATAGATGAGACGGTGGAACGATTGTATGAGAGCAGCCTTGCGGCCCGCCACATCATAGTGAGGGAGCTTCTTACCAACAGGAGCAACGGGCTTTTGATCAGGTCCGAAGAAATGCAGCAGATTTTTGAACTCTTCATGTCCGTGCATGTGGATGTGGAACAAGATCATCTTCCGGAGATAGGAAGGATCACCCGTGCCGTACTTGCTTCCGGTTCATTAGAAGACCAGTATTTTTTCTTTGCTCCTGTATTGGCCAGAAACATGTTCATAAGACCGTCAGTTAGCAGTGTCACACAAAATGGACTGATCTCCGAGCGTGTTAATGTGCTTTTCAGAGGTTCAAATGACCGAATTTTAGATAAACTTATTAGGTTCGATGGCTATGCCGGCGATTATGGCACATATCGGGAAGCATTGGTGAGAAAGATCTCTGGATATGCTTTTTCGGGATTTGCTTCTCTAAATAGAGATGATCGGATCCATGGGTTGTTTGGCGAACAACAGGCATATGAGTCTCTTCCTGCGGAATTTAGAATGGTTCCGGGCGCTCCCCCTATAATGACAGAAATAGCGGCAATAAGAGAGTTGGCGGAACAGTTCGGGTCGCTAGGCTGCCGCTTTTTGCAGCTGTTGGGACAGTATGCTGATATTCCATCAGAAATGAAGGAAGAATTCTCAAAAGTCTATGACAGGGTCCAGGGGCAGTCAAAGCTGACGGCGTGGGAGACCATAAAAAGGGAAGCCCCGGAACTTATTGGCCCTAATGATGAGATAGGAGACCTGATAGGGGGAGGTTCTCTTGTCAGCGTTTACTCGGTAAAAAAGGGGGACGGGGATGAATATGTTCTGAAGGTCCTTTATCCGCAGGCAAGGTACAAAGTACTGGAAATGACACAATGGTTTGATCGGGCACTGGAAATTTTGATAGAAAGCTGTCCCGGCAATATGACCTATAGAATGATCAAATATTCTCTTCTGCCGGACCTTACCGAGTGGCTGCTTAAAGATATCGACGATGAAAAGTTCGGTGAAAATGACATAAAATTCAGGGGCCGTTTCAATGGATTCAGGCCAGATGGGTTTTCTTGTTCCATTTACATACCCGAAAGCCTAGAGCCGAGCACAAAATACCTTAAAGCGGAAGAATATGTTCCGGGAACCAACCTGACCGAATTAAAGATAGGACAAGTGACCGACTTTGCGGCAGGAGTCGTGTCTGAAGAGGACCGAAAGCAGATAGTGAGCTTGATAGTCAGGAATTACCTGGCACAGATAACAGATGTACTGGGACTGGTCCATTCCGATGCACACGAGGGCAATTTCAGGGTCATGCCGGATGGCAATGTGGCAGTGCTTGACAGAAACTTGTACCTCGAACTTGACGGAAACGACAGGGACTTTGTAAAAAGGTTCACTTCCTTGCCGGTTTCTTCTAATCTTGAGATTATAGCACATTCCAAGATCAGGATATTGCTGAACTATCTGGTCTCTCTGCAAGAAAACGCGGCTTTATCCGGAAAGATCACGGAATTGGAAGGATTAATTAATGGGGTCTTCTCGACTCCTGAAAAACTAAAAACGCTCCTTTCCTTTGAGGGAGTGTCCGAATTGCTGGTCTTATTGAAAAGGGAAGGCATGTCCGTGCCTTTAAATCTGACTCTGCTGCTCAAGAACCTGAATGCTTTGAACCGCCTATCAACTAGTGCAGGTTTTTCCGGATTGGCCGAAGCGTCTTTGTACAACCCCAAGCCAAATTTGCTACAACGAGCAGCAGGGGCTGCGGTAAGAAGCCTTTTCAGATAGAATTCCTTCCCGATTTGAAAACTGTTAGAATGGGATATGTTCCCCAATTTGAAAATAAGCACCTTTCATAGTAGAATTAGTTCTCTATGAAAGAAACGGCAAAACATACCCGCAAAAGCATCAAAAAACTCTTTATTTCCGTCATCGGCGAGAGCCAGGCTTCAAAAAAGAATTATGAGGCTGCCGAAAAAGTGGGGGAGCTTCTTGCCAAGCACGGGGCCGTCGTCTTTTGCGGCGGGACCACCGGGGTGATGGAGGCCGTCTGCAAAGGCGCAAAAAGGGGCGGAGGCCTTACCATAGGGATACTTCCAGGAAGCAAAAGGTCTCATGCCAATAAATATGTCGATATACCTATCCCGACCGGGGTAGGATACGCAAGGAACAAGTACGTGGTAAAATGCGGCCACGCGGTCATTGCAATAGGAGGAAGCTACGGCACCCTTTGCGAAATAGGCTTTGCCCTGGGATATGAGATCCCGGTCATTGGACTTAACACCTGGCTGTTCGAAAAAAAAGGCCACAGGAAAGCTCCTATCTTATATGTGAAGACCCCGGAGCGGGCGGTTGCCATGGCCATCAGGCAGGCGCGCAAGCACAAATGAAAAAAGACGCAGGCGTGGTGGTGTGCCTTAATCCCCGGCACAAAGGCTGCAAACCCGTAAAGATCGGCAGGGGGCAGAGTACAAAGGTTAATGCCAATATAGGCACCTCACAGGGTTTTAATTCGCTTGACAAAGAGCTCAAAAAACTGGATGTCTGCGTTGAGGCAAAAGCGGATGCCGTTATGGACCTCAGCACCGCCGGAGATCTGGACAGGATAAGATCTTCGATAATCAAAAATTCCCCTCTTATAGTCGGAACGGTCCCTATCTATCAGGCAATGGTGGAGGCCGGCTCGGTCAAAGACCTTACGGCTGAGCACATATTTGAGGCGGTAGAAAAACATGCCTCTGACGGCGTCGACTTTGTCACTGTACATTGCGGGGTCAACAGAAAGATCGCGGAGATAGTAAAAAAGAAAAAAAGAGTTACCGGCATTGTTAGCAGGGGAGGGGCGTTCTTGTTTGCCTGGATGCAGTATCATAAAAAAGAGAACCCTCTTTTTGAACAGTATGACCGTTTGCTTTCCATATTAAAGAAGTATAAGGTGGTTTTAAGCCTGGGTGACGGACTCCGCCCGGGTTCGCTGCATGATGCCGGAGATGCGGCGCAGATGGGAGAGTTGAGAGTCCTGGGGCGCCTTGCGGAAAGGGCCAGGCAAAAAGGCGTGCAGGTGATCATAGAGGGGCCCGGGCATGTTCCCATAAACCAAATAGTTGAGCAGATGGAAATGGAGAAAAAGATCTGCGGAGGGGCGCCCTTTTATGTGCTGGGGCCTCTTCCCACTGATATTGCCGCAGGCTATGACCACATTACTTCGGCTATCGGAGGGGCCCTTGCTGCCGCAGCCGGCGCTGATTTTTTATGCTATGTTACACCTGCCGAACATCTGGGGCTGCCTACCGTCGAGGATGTAAGAGAAGGTATCATAGTATCAAGAATAGCGGCGCATATTGGTGACATTGCTAAAAGGGTGCCGGGGACCGCTGACCGGGACATGGAAATGTCAAAGGCAAGGAAGAAATTGGACTGGAAAAAGCAAATGGCGCTTTCTATCGATCCAAAGAAGTTCAAAGAGATGTATACTTCACGCTCCCCCCATAACAGGAAGAAGGTTTGTACCATGTGCGGAAAATACTGCGCTATGGATGTGATGGACAGGGCAGTCAGGGGTTAGCGTTTGGACCTCACCGCTTTTGTTCTATTGATTATCTTTTTTAACATTGCCTCTCCTAAAAGGAGAGGGGTTCTGGCGGATGGGCCTAAGTCCCTCTCCCTATGGGAAAGGAGATAAATTGTATATACTACCGATCCAAGTGAGGCGAAGGGTATTATAACCGATGAAGGAAATCAAAAAGAAATTCGCAAGATATTTAAGGAAAGCCGAGACGATTGCGGAAAGAATAGCATGGTCCCATCTAAAAAACAGAAGATTTAACGGCTTAAAATTTCGAAGGCAGCATGTTGCAGAAGGTTTTATCCCGGACTTCTTATGCAAAGAAATAAAACTGATTCTTGAGCTGGATGGTTCATTTCATGACAATAGAAAAGAATATGATCTCGAAAGACAGTCTATCTTAAGGTCCAAAGGTTATCGTGTTGTTCGAATGCGAAATAATGAAGTCAGCAGATACAGAAAAATATTTCACAATAGACTTCAAAAAAAGATCGAGCTGCTAAGCCAGGATTCCTCTCCCTCTGGGAGAGGGGCACAGCTATAGGATATAGGGAATCAAATGCGGTGAGGGTCATTATCTCAGCACTTCCTGATATAAATCCTCGTACTGCCTTGCGGAATCGTCCCACAAAAACCGTGTGTTTAGCGCCCTTTGAAGCAGTTCTGTCCTGCGCTCGGGATCTCTGTAAGCTGCTACGGCTCTCATAGTTGCATCGATCAGGGCCTGCGGGCTGTAGTCAGCAAATGTAAAGCCATTACCTCTTTGGTCGTCTGTGTCTATGTCGATGATGGTATCTGCCAGCCCGCCCGTCTGGCGAACTATCGGTATGGCAAGATGGGCAAGGGCTTCCATCTGGACAAGCCCGCAGGGCTCCCATCTTGAAGGAACATATATGAAGTCAGATCCTCCCAATATTAAGCTGGTTGCCCTGTAGTCGAACCGGTTCACAAAATGAAAGGACTTTGGAAATGATCCCTGCAGACGAGAAAACTTTTGCTCGAGAGCTTTGTCCCCTGTGCCGGTAAGCACAAAACTCATCCCGTTGCCCGCCAGTTCCGAAAGTGCATCCGCAACCAGGTCAAAACCTTTTTGGGACGGGTCTATCCTGCCTATGACCCCTATCAGCGGCCTGCCGGGATCTCTGTCGAGCCCGAACTCCTTAAGAGCTATTTCCTTTGCTAAATGCTTGCTTCGTAAGTGGACCGTTAAGTCCGAAGGGTCTCCGTCGGATTCTACATAAGAAGACAGATGCGGATTGGTCAAAAGCGATTTGTTCTCGTAATCATGGCCGTTAAGGATGCCGGCAAAAGGCTTTGTTCGGGAAATAGCCATAAGGAACATTTGGAACGCTTCCCTGTTCGGAAGGTTGGGGTCAGGATAATCAGAAACTATTTCGCTTGCATAATTGGGGCTTACGGTGCTTACTCCGTCCGCAAAACGCAGTCCTCCGACAAGAGCATTAACACGCTGAAAATATTCCAGTCCTTCACCGGGCCTGCTTTGGTCGAACAGCCATTCGGGCAGTCCAAGGGTCCGGAGGATCTCGGGGTCTTCCTCAGGGCCGTGCATGCTGGCGTTGTGCATGGTCAAGACCGTTTTTATCGAGCCGTAATCGGGATAATGCGAAAAAGCGGTTTTTAGCATAACGGGAAGCAGAGCAGAAGACCAGTCGTGACAGTGGATGATGTCCGGATGCCAGTCCACTTTCCTGGGGATCTCCAGAGCGGCTTTGCAAAAGAAGCCGAACCTTTCCATGTTGTTAAAATAGTCCTGATGCCCGTCGCCGTACACCCCCGGCCTGCCGAAGTAACTGTTGTAGTCTATAAAGTAGAAGTCAAGGCCCGAAGTATCGGTATGTTCTATAACATCTGCCCATCTATTGATGCCGAATATCGGCGCATCAACAGAGAACCTAGCATTGCGTTCTATGTTAAGAGCAGACTTCTGGGCTATCTTGCTGTAATATGGCGTGCAAAACCTTACATCATGGCCCCTGTTCTTTAGTGAAAAAGCAAGTTCCCCAGCGGCAATGCCCATTCCCCCGGTCTTGTACAGGGGGCTTTCGGCGCAAACAAAAAGTACTCTTGTCATGTGTGTTCTAATCTCTTTCCCGGCAGCGAACGCCGTACAACGATTTATCGGCAAAGAAGGCCTGTGATTTCACGGGAGAACTACTATTTTATTGAAATATAGGGTTATATGGTGAAGCAAATTATTGCTGTAATCTGTCCCTGCATACTCTAGCGACCGGAGGATGCGGGTCATTGACCAATTGTTCCCAGATCGAGTTGTCCGCTCCCGGGTTTCTAACTGCCCTAAGCCGGATATCGCGGTTAAGATACCCGCCCATCTTAACAAGGCTGTCAAGAACTATTTTTGGGGTGTTTGGATTCTCGCCGAGAAAGAAAAAAGTTGTCCAATAGGCGGGACTTGCAATGTTAAAAACACGGCCAAGAGCGTCTTTGTCCGCTGACAGGGCAGAGTAAAAACTAAGCACAAATTCAGGATCCCCTTCCTGAGGGCTTCTGTCCCCCGGACCGGACGCGTCTTCAAGAAGCATTATTGGGTCATGCCCTGTAAGTTCCGGTATTCCTTTTGCTGCGGACACCAGCATTGCCGACAATTTTGAATGGAACAGCTCCACCGTCCTTTTGAAGAAATGCTCGGTTGTTTCTCTTAAGCCTCCGTACCTTTGGATATATGCAGCGCTTGCAGGACTTGCCTTAAGATCATGTCCGATCAGATTGGTCTCTTCCCCGTAAAAAAAGTGCGCATCGTCTTTTATGCCAAGTAAGACATCGAGATATTCACTAAAATGATCTGACAGCTCCGGTTCCGGGCAGATGGACAGCAATCTCATGGCGGTTCTAAAAAGCGAGAAATACTTTAGAGCGCCTGGCCCGTGTTTCATGTCGATCTTTTCGCGAGGTCCTGGCAGCGGCCTTTCAAAAACTAGGTTTCTTAGGACAAAGAACAAGGCGCTCTCATATTGCTTAATTCCTGCTTCCGGAAGCCGGGACAGCCCGAGTGAACCGACAGTTGTTCCGGAAATACCCAGGGGGGCAGAATCTATAAGGATCAGTCTTTCCCACGCGTTATTAAGAAAATTATGTCTGATCTCCTCGATAGTTCCTGAGCTGCATTGCACAGTTCTGCCCGTGACCTCTTCAATTTCGGTTATGTAAGGCTGGACCCCGGGGTCGGCGATACGAACCGATGCGACGGCCATATCTATGTCGGAGCGGAAGGAGGCTTCCTCTCTAAAAGTGCTGCCGCTAATAAGGATCAGCGTGTCAGGCCGTAGATGCAAAGGCCTAATAGCCAGCAACGCTTTTTGGTCAAGCAGCGAATATCGGCGGGCTTTTTCGAGCCCTGCCCGTCCCGGGGGATAGATACGGTCCCTTATCTCCAGTTTTGCTTGTTCGTAAGCAGGTTTTATCATCAAAAAAAGTAGCTTTCTCTTGCCGGGCCTTCAGGCCTTTCGAAGTTCCCTGTTCTAACTGCGTCATCCGCAATGTGGCAGTTTCTCGAAAGCCGGCAGCCGTCCTTGGAACAATAGCTGATTATTTTGCTTGCATATAGATAAGAAAGCAACCCGACCGTAATTCGATAATCGTCATCTGTAAGGATATTGCCCATTATATTTTCCTGTCTGTCGAGGTCTATGCTGACAAAGCAGGGATATATTAATCCGGAGGGGCGGACCAATCTGTACAAAAGAGGGAATGCGCAAAAATCAAAATCTGCGCCGGTATATGTTGTATTTCCTTTCAGGACTGAGCCAAAATTTGAGTTCGTTTCGGCAAACTCCCTGAAAGAAGGAGATGAATTGGACATCAGTTCACTGTATTGTTCCTTAGCGGCCGCCAATTGGTCCTCTGTTATTGCGTACTCAAAAAAAGCTGTTCCAGCGCTGATGGCCTCAAAATCCTGTGTGGAAGGACGCATAGCCCTGTATTGCACGTTTGTCTTATCTATTCGCCCAGGTTTCTCGATAACGATCCCGTAAATAAGTTTCAAAAAATCCACTGCTTCCGAAATGTTCAGTGAAGAAAAAAGAAAGCCCGCTCCAACATAAGGGATGGGGCTGTCCAAATATGAACGGAGGTTATTGAGTGTGGCGTCAAGCGAATGCCTTCCTGCTCCTTTGATCCTTTCGTATGTTCCTTGGGTGGATGCATCAATTGATAGACGAGTCCATGTGAGCTGGCCCAGAACCTGCTCTTCTTGTGGGGGAAGCGCGACTCCATTTGTGATCAAGCCAAACTGGACTCCCGGCGACAAACCGCTTAATCTGGTCATGGCATCGGCCAGCGTTTTTTCATCTGATCTGTATACTGTAGGTTCTCCTCCTCCAACTAGAGTGATAGCTTTTGGCTGCATTTCCCCGACATGGTCAAGACCGTCGAAGGGGAATACATCAGATTTGAAATTGCCGTAATAACAGCCGGGACATCTACAGTTACACCTGTCGGTTAAGTGAAGCTCAACGAGCCCGCAGGAATAGGCTGTGACCATTAGAGAGATAGCCTCTTTCTGGGACAAGGCAGGGGATGCTCTGCTTGCCAAAAAAGACAAAGTATCAAGCGCTTCTGCCTGTCCGATTTTTAATAGATGCAGCCTGTCCAGGTTTTTCATTGTGGAAGCGGAGGGGACAGTTCCCGGCATGGTAAAAATGTCCAGGCGTTTCCCGATCTCGATTTTTGTCCTTAGTAAACCAGAGTGATTAAGCATTCTCCTCGGGTTCCGCATCACATCGCTTAAAACATTAAAATTTGGCATGATATTACCTCCTTACCAGTTCATCCATCCAGGGTTGAAAAGACAATGCTGTTTCCGGTAGCAATCCGAGCACATTCTTTAGATTGTTCCAGTGAGTATCTGAGCCTCCGCTAAACAACAGGCCAAGATCAGTTGCCAGCTTAAAGAGATAAGCGGCCACTTCCGGACTGTGGTTTTTATGAACGGCTTCTATCCCGTCAAATTCATATGCGCTATTGCTCAATACTTGTTGAATAGCCTGTTTTATGCTGCCATCCTTTCCGATCCCGGCTTTTTCTGAGCTTCTGTAGGGGTGTGCCCAGAATACAAGGCCTCCGGCACTTTTTAGTATGTTAATTGATACTTCAGCGGGTGCTAGTCTGATCGGCATCTCTGATCCAATAAGCTCCGTGAATTCAAGCGCTCTTGTGTAAGGTCTGTCAGCGTCGCTGCATGGGAAGTACCCTCTGGAGTGGAGAAGCTTGGCCAGGACGCCTTCTTGCCCGGCGCAAACTCCATTTTCTGATAAAGCCTCTATTTTAGCAAGGTCATCTGGAGTTACCGCTGTCTCTCGAAGTGTTTTGTTGATGCGTTGAGCCAAATGGCAGGTCCTGTTCAGCAGGTCTTCTCTTGTTGTCAGCAGCATTTCTCTTAAGTAAGGGTCTTCATGGTCTAAACCATAGCCCAGAATATCTATCCTGCCGATGGGATTTGCTGTACAGGTGAGCTCTATGCCTGTTATAACAGCAACAGAGTGCCTTTTGGCTTCTTGTAAGAGTCTGGGAATACATGATACAGAAGAGTGGTCTGTGATCGATATGGCGGAAAACCCGTAATATCCTGCGGTACGGCAGATCATTGCAGGCGTTGCATATCTGCTGGCATCCCCGGAAAAACTCGAATGGATATGCAGGTCAACTTTTCCGGCGAACTTTCCGCCCAACGCTTTGTCTATCCCGAACTTATTCCAGCCAGGGTCCCATTTGACTCTCATATTTCACTCTTTCAATCCCTATATGATCTTGAGAAGTTCTATAAAATCATCGATAGATTTTAGAATAGATTTCGGATATAATTCTTTTGTCAATGGAACTATTAAAACTCGGTGAATTTGGACTTATAGCAGCGATTAGGGGTCAAATTCATGGAAAACAATGCAGGGAAGGAGTTCTTGCCGGAATAGGCGATGATGCCGCCGTCCTTAAGCTGTCAGAAGGCAAACTTCTTGTGGCCGCTGCAGATACGCTTGTGGAAAAGGTCCACTTTGATCTTTCCTACTATTCTTATTTTGATCTGGGCTGGAAGTCGCTCGCGGTAAATCTGTCCGACATCGCCGCTATGGGGGCTGATCCCAAATGGGCCCTTGTATCTATAGGTCTGCCTAAGAGAACAAAAGTCAAGAATGTCATCAGGTTCTATAAAGGAATGAAAGCTCTGGGGGGCAAATACGGGGTCAGCATTGTCGGAGGAGATACCGTATCATCGCCGAACAGGCTTTATGTCAGCATTACCCTGCTGGGCGAGGTCCTTAGAAAGCGGATGGTCCTTAGGAAAGGCGCAAAAGAGGGGGACTTGATACTGGCAACAGGCTCACTGGGAGGGGCTCTTCCCGGCAGGAACATTAAACATCTCCGTCCTGAGCCAAGGGTCAGGGAAGGACGCATTATCGCGAACGGCGGAGCGACCTCCATGATAGATTCAAGCGACGGGCTTTCCCGCTCGCTGGCGGAGTTGTGCAAGGCCTCTGGAAAGGGCGCTCTGCTGTTCGAGGGTTTGATCCCCAGGGCAAAGAAAGCCTCCCTTAAAGAAGCTCTTCATGGAGGTGAAGATTATGAACTTGTCTTTACTTGCCCAAAGCGCAGGGCAGGTGCGATAATAAAAGAACTGGCTAAGCTGTCAAAAGCATCGGTTATCGGCAGGATGACCAATAACAAGGGCAGGGTTGTTCTGTCCTGTGCCGGCGGAAAAGAGAAGGAACTTGAAATACGAAGCTTCGAGCATTTCTAGGCTGATCGACAAAAGACGGCTTGTCAAAAGGTTTTTGGACCTTGCCAGGATAAAAAGCGTTTCAAAGTCCGAAAAGCAGGCCGGAGAGTATGTGAGAAAGCAGATGACTTCAATGGGGATCAAATGCAGAAGCGACCGGGCAGGCATAAGGATGGGAGGCGATTGCGGCAACATCTTTGCTTTCCTCAAGGGAAATGTCAAGGGAGCCCCGAAGATACTCCTGAACGCGCATATTGACACGGTCACGCACGAAGGTTCTGTTAAGCCTGTGGTAAGGAACGGGATCATCCGCAGCGACGGCTCCACCATACTTGGAGCGGACTGCAAGGCTTCGGTCGCCGCGATACTGGAAGCGGTGTCGATAGTGAAAAAGAAGGCCATCCCGCACGGTGATATATGCCTCCTGTTCACGGTGGCGGAGGAGATCGGCATCTGCGGGGCAAAATGCTGCGATCCTTCTTTTTTGCGCGCGGACTGCGGCTTTGTTTTTGACGGGGGGCAGGTGGACCAGATAATAAACAGGGCGCCCTCGCAGGTCTCCTTTGAGGCCAGGATCACGGGTAAGGCCGCGCATGCGGGAACGCATCCTGAGGACGGCATCAATGCCATCAAGGTGGCTGCAGAGGCCATTTCAAAAATGAAGCTAGGCAGGATAGACAGCGAAACCACTTCTAATATCGGCATCATCTCAGGAGGCGCCGCCAGGAACATTGTTGCAGAATCCGTGCGTATCACGGGAGAGGCAAGGAGCCGCAGCAGGGCAAAGCTTAAACGGCAGATGAGAAAAATAACCGACATCCTGACCTCAACCTGTAAAAAACATAAAGCCTCTTTGAGGCTCAAAGTCGAGCCTTCGTACGAACTGTTTGAGGTCAAACGCAGTTCTGAGGCGGTAAAGCTTGCTGAGAAAGCCGTCAAAATGATCGACCTTAGTCCCAGGCTGTCAGCCACCGGAGGAGGCAGCGACGCCAATGTGTTTAACGAGCGAGGCCTTCAGAGCGTGATTATGGGGGTAGGATTCCATAATATACACACATCCAAAGAGTATATAGAGATCGAGGATATGGTAAAAGGAGCGGAACTGGCGCTGTCCATTATACTTGCGGCCGCTTCAAAAAAATGAGCTTAGCAGACTTTGAGTGCCGCGTAAAAGATTTTTTAGCCTTTCTTAAGATTGAAAAAGGCTATTCGCCAAATACTGCGGTCTCCTACAAAAGGGACCTTGCGGACCTCAAAAGGTTTGGATTGACCCCCAAAGGCATCGGTCAGTTCGTACAGTCCCTAAGCAGGAGAGGGTATGCCGCATCTTCCATAATGAGGAAAACCGCCGCGGTAAAATCCTTCTGCCATTTTCTTGTGGGCGAAGGGCTGCTTGACCTTGACCCCAGCCAGGATATGATCATGCCCAAAATACCCAAAAAACTGCCCAAAGCGCTTTCTGTATCTGACGCATCTGCTCTTGCCGAATTCTCCCAAAAAAAGGACAAATACAGTTTAAGGGACAGGGCGATGATAGAACTGCTGTACGGCTGCGGCCTAAGGGCAAGTGAACTGGTAGGCCTGGATCTTAACTCTGTCAATTTTGATTCGGGCTTTGTCAGGTGTTTTGGCAAAGGCGGGAAAGAAAGGATAGTTCCCGCAGGGGCCGGAGCCTTGACGGTACTAAAGCAATACCTAAAGATCTCCAGGCCCAGGTTCCTAAAGAAGAGAAAAAGCGAAGCGCTTTTTTTGGACCGCTGCGGCAAAAGGCTGACCAGGCAGGGACTCTGGCTGCTGATCAAAAAGCATGTCAGGCAGACCGGGGTAAGACAGAGCGCTTCCCCCCACACGCTCCGGCACAGCTTTGCAACGCATCTGCTAGAAGGAGGAGCCGACCTCCGGTCTGTGCAGGAGATGCTGGGACATGCTAACATTACAACGACCCAGATCTATACGAGCGTGAGCAGGGAAAGATTAAAAAAGGTCTATAGAGAGAGTCACCCGAGGGCATAATAATGGATGCTTTTGTTGTCAGACTGCTTCTGTCCCCGATATTTTTGTTCGCTCTGATCATGCATGAGATGGCGCACGGCAAGGCTGCTGATATGCTTAAGGACCCTACAGCCCGCACTTTCGGCAGGCTGTCCTTTAATCCTTTTGCCCACCTTGACCTGCTCGGGGCCGCTTCTTTTGTGATCTTCGGCTTTGGCTGGGCAAAGCCTGTTCCCATCAATCCCTATTTTTTTGAGGACCCAAAAAAGGACACCGCTATCGTCGGGCTCGCAGGGCCTGCTGCCAATCTTCTTATCGCCTGGTTCTTTTCCGTGCTTTTCCGGTATTTCAGTTTTGATCATGAACTGCTGAGGTTCATCTACTTTAATACAGTTTGGATCAATATCATGTTCGCGGTATTCAATCTTATTCCTATACCTCCCCTTGACGGGTCAAGGCTGTTAAGAGCTTTCCTTCCCAGGGAAGGAGCGGCTTTTCTTGACAGCATCGAGCCTTACGGCATCTTCATAGTCTTGTTCCTTTTGATGATGCCGGGAAGCTACAGAGCGCTTAATCTGCTTATCCGTTTTATTTTTGGCTTCTTAATGCCTACATGAACTATCCGGCATCCGTCCGCTATCTTGAATCCTTCTGGAAATTCGGAATAAAACCCGGCCTTGCCAGGATAAAAAGTCTCCTAAAAGTCCTTGGCGAACCTCAGAAAGACCTGGTTTGCATACATGTAGCAGGCACCAATGGGAAAGGATCGACTTGCGCGATGACAGCTTCTATCCTCAAGGAATGCGGCTTTAAGGTTGGCCTGTATACTTCCCCGCATCTGCTAGACTATACCGAAAGATTCAGGATAAACGACAAAAGCATAACAAAAAAGGAATTTGCCGGATACTGTTCAAGAATAAGATCTATATTGCGCTCTTATCCGTTAAAAAAAGAAAAGCCCACCGAATTTGAGCTGCTGACGGCCATTGCCTTTAAATATTTTTCGGACGAGAAAGTCGATATCGCGGTCATAGAAACGGGCCTTGGAGGAAGGCTGGATTCCACCAATGTCATAATTCCCGAGGTTTGCGCTATAACTAACATAGATCTTGACCATACCGAGCTTCTTGGCAGGACTATAAGGTCGGTGGCTCAGGAAAAGGCCGGCATAATAAAAAGCGGGGTAGAAGTTGTCGTGCCCCGGTCGCTTAACAAGGAAGCGCTTAAGGTGGTAAGAAAGGTTTGCGCCTTAAAAAAAAGCACTCTTATTATCGCAAACAAGGCTGAAGGCAAGCGGGGGGCAATTGTCAGGCTTAAAGGCGCTTTTCAAAAAGAGAACGCGGGAGTGGTGCTTGAAACAATAGAGGTCTTTAGAAAAAAAGGCTGGAACATCAAAGAGCGGTGCGTTATTAAAGGTTTTAAGAATACCATTTGGCCGGCAAGGTTCCAGCAGGTTATAAGCAATCCCCGTGTCCTTGTGGACGCGGGGCATAATCCCGCGGGTCTGGAGGTTGTTGCAAAAGAGGCTGCAAAGAATAAAAAAGCGGTCTTTGTCCTTGGGATGCTCTCACACAAGGACCATATAGGTGCGGTCAGAGCTGTGTCTCCTTATGCAAAGACTATACTTGCCTGCGCGCTGGATCATCCTTTTTCGCTTGATCCGGTACTTATTGAGGAGGAAGCCTGTAGGAGGGGAGTCCCCTCCAGGTCTTTTTGTTCTCTAAAAGAAGGTATAAAATTTGCCTTGGGGCTGGCTGGTCATGACGGGATCGTTTGCGTGGCCGGGTCCCATGTGACGGCCGGATGGGCGCTTAAGCACTTCGGATGCGCGCCTCGTTGACGCGGACCCCGGTATATTGTAAAATTGACCTGTCGGTATTATCCAAACATGAACGAAAACCAGAATAGAGGCCTGGAAGAATTTGAGGACGATGAAATAGGCATAGGTCGCAATATAAAAAGAAGGTCTTCGGGGTCCTCAGCCTTAAAAGGCATATTTTTTGGTTTAATACTTGTCCTGCTAGTTGTCGGAAGCTTCTGGGCAAGTTTCATGATAGGGAAAAGGCTCCTTCTTCCGGGTAAGCCGGTTGAAGGGATCCAAGAGGAAAACACTCGCACGGTAGCAGTGCCGTTTCCCGAAAAAAAACCTTTGCCTGCCGAAAAAGAGGGATTGAAATATCCAAATCTTGAGCGGCCGGCAAAAGAGGACAGGCCTGCTCGGGTGGTAAGAAAAAAGGTCATAGTCCCGGAAGTAAAAAAAGAGGTCCCGGCCGCTGTTGAGGCCAGACCGGCTGCAGAAAGCGGAGTTTACTACAAGGTTGAAGCAGGTATGGCTCCGTCAAGGGAACAGGCCATAGAGCAGATGAAGGCTTTGGAAGAGGCGGGGTTTGAGGTGTTTGCCCGTGAGATAGCTTCCGGATCGTGGAGGGTCCAGGCAGGGGCTTTTAAAACAAGCGATAAAGCTGAAAAAGTGGCGGCAGAGCTGACCGCAAAAGGTTTTTCGGCAAAGGTCATCAAGGAATAAGAAAGGAAGAGAAATGGGAATCTATGATTATGTGTTCGGGCATTTTTCGAGGGATATAGGGATCGATCTTGGGACCGCAACTACCCTGGTATTTGCAAAAGGAGAAGGCATCATCCTGTGCGAGCCATCTGTGGTGGCCATTAACAAGGATACAGGCAAAGTGCTTGCCATCGGCAACGAGGCAAAGGGAATGCTGGGCAGGACCCCGGCCAATATAATCGCGGTAAGGCCTTTGCGCGACGGGGTTATCGCGGATTTTGAGGTCACCGAAATGATGCTGAGGCATTTTATCACTAAAAGCCACAACAGAAGCGCTTTTGTCCGCCCGAGGATAGTGGTCGGTGTTCCTTCCGGGATAACGGGAGTCGAGCGCAGGGCCGTGATCGACGCCGCAATGCATGCTGGAGCAAGAGAGGCCTATCTGATAGAAGAGCCGATGGCCGCTGCAATTGGGGCGGGACTACCGGTGTCAGAGCCGGTCGGCAGCATGATAGTTGACATCGGGGGAGGCACCACAGAAGTGGCCGTCCTTGCACTGGGGGGCATAGTAGTTTCAAAGTCTATCAGAGTGGCCGGAGATGAGATGGACGAGGCCATAGTTGCTCATTGCAGAAAGAACTATAACCTGCTTATCGGGGAAAGGACAGCGGAGCAGATCAAGATCGACATTGGTTCTGCTTATCCCCTGGGAGAAGAAAGGACAGTTGAGGTCAGGGGAAGGGACCTGGTTTCGGGGCTTCCAAAGACCATAACGCTCACTTCTGCCGAGATAAGGGATGCACTTGCAGAACCCGTTTCTACCGTGGTGGATGCCGTAAGGATGACGCTGGAAAAAACCCCGCCTGAGCTGGCAGCGGACGTAATGGACAGGGGAATAGTAATGGCCGGCGGAGGTTCGCTCTTGAGAGGCCTTGATAAGCATTTAAGCCAGGAAACGGACATGTCTGTTTATGTGGTGGATGATCCGCTTTCGTGCGTTGCTTACGGAACGGGAAAGGTCCTTGAAGAAATAGATGTCCTGAAAAAGGTCCTGATAACCACCAAGAAAAACTGGCAGTAACGGGTCCATCATATGCGCCAACCAATGAACAGAAGGCCGTTTGTGCTTCTGCTGTTGGTGCTGCTGGCTTTAGGCGCTCTGCTTAATGCTCCCTGGCTGTCGCAGTCACCCCCCGCAAAGTTCGTCAGGGAAGCAGGGCTTTCTATTTTTTCTCCCGCCATAGCTGCCGCAGGGGCTTTGTTTGACGCCCCGAGAGCGGCTATGAAGAATATAGCCGGATTGAGAAACGCTCAAAAACATAACGACCTTCTCAGAGAACGCCTGAGCAGGCTTACCTCAAAAAGCTTATCTTATGACGAACTGCTTAAGGAGAATGAAACTTTCCGCAGGATGCTTCAGTTCAGGTCCGCGAACCCTTATAAAAGGACAATGATAGCGGCCAGGGTGGCGGGAAGAAGCGGCAGCCAGTGGTTCAACACAGTTATTGTTGACAAGGGCAGCGCCGACGGCGTTAAAAAAGACCTCGCGGTCATCTCAATTGACGGCCTTGTGGGAAAGACAACTGAAGTATCCAGGCATTACTCAAAGGTGACCCTTATATCAGATCCTGACTCAAGCGTTTCTTCTTATCTGTCCCCGTCAGGCGCCATGGGGGTAGCTGCAGGGACATTTTCGGATATTCTGGAACTGAAATATGTCACCGGCACCGCATCGGTCGAAGTTAACGGTAAAGTCATTACTTCGGGGGTGTCTGATATCTTCCCCAAAGGAATACCTGTTGGCACTGTGATAAAGGCCGACAAACAGGATTTTGCGCTTTTTCAGCATATACTGGTCAGGATAGCCGCGGACCTTTCAAGACTTGACGGGGTCTTTATCCTAAGATGAATCTCAGATATTTGCGTTTCATAGCCTTTTCCCTGGTCCTGGTGACCGCCCAGTCAGCCGTGTTCTCGAGAATATCATTTTTTGGAGCTTATCCCGATCTAATGCTTTCGTTCGCGGTGGTGTGCGGCCTTATGGGGGGGGCGTCTTCCGGTCTTGCCGCTGGCCTTTTCCTGGGATCGCTGCAGGATACTATACACGGCACCGGTTTCATGTTCCTTTTGGGGCTGGGGTTTGCGGGGCTCATTTCCGGGTCGATCAAAGGCGCGGTGATAAGGGATGAGTTCGGCGTATCGATCGGCATCTCTTTAATATCTATGCTGTCCTTTCATCTGTTCTATGCAGCGGTCTTTAAATACTTCGGAGGTTATGATATCCCTTTTCTGCGGGTATCCCTCTTTATATCTCCTGTGATAAATCTTTTGTTCGTGCCGGTCCTGATAGAAGCCTATAGGAAGGTGTTCCGGGATGGATAATTCCCCCAAATTGGGCCCTTATGTAAAAGCCTTCAGGGTTGTTTTGCTGCTGCTTTTTCTTGTCCTTGCTATAAGACTCTGGTATCTGCAGTCGGTCAAGAACCAGGCATACCTCAGGCTTGCCCAGTTGAACGCGGCGCATACGATGCCCGTGATAGCTCCGCGAGGTATCATCTACGACAGATATGGAAAAGTACTCGTGGGCAACAGGGCCGTTTTTTCGGCTTATCTTGTCCAGAGCGAGATCAGGGACAGGGAACACCTGCTTAACAGGGCCTCGAGCCTGCTCAAAGTTCCAAAGGAGCACCTTCTTAAGGTCCTCAAGGCAAAGAAGGCTCGTCCCTTTGACCCGATCCTGGTCAAGGATGACCTATCCCTAGAAACCGTCGCCAGGATAGAAGAGCAGAAACTGCAGCTGTCAGGTCTCATAGTCAACACAAAACCGGTCAGGGTCTATCCCGGAAAGTCTCTTGCCGCTCATGTCCTCGGATACATCGGAGAGGTGACGGCGCAGGACATAGAAAGATCGGGCTCGCTTAACATCCGCAGCGGCGACCTTATCGGCAAAACAGGGGTTGAAAAGATATACGACCAGTACCTTAGAGGAATAAACGGCGGACAGCGCATGGCGATAGAGTCCTACGGCAAACCGACCTCCATACGCGGTTATTCCGACAGCCAGCCCGGCAAAAATCTTACGCTGACCATAGACCTGGACCTTCAAAAAGCCTGTGAGGCCAGCCTTGGGCAGAAACCGGGAGCGGTAATTGTGATCGACCCGAACAACGGACAGGTGCTGGCCCTGGCTTCCTATCCAAATTACGACCCCAATATCTTTTCTCTTCCGGTAGATCCCAAAGTCTGGAGCGCTCTCCAGAAAAGGGCCCAGCCCTTTCTTAACAGAGGGATCGCGGCTTATCCCGCTGGTTCGGTCTTTAAATCCGTTACTCTGTCAGCCGCGCTGGAAAAAGGTTTTTCAAGCGTACCTGAGGTCTTTAACTGTCCGGGCTTCTATAAGCTGGGGGCAAGAACGGCAAAATGCTGGAAAACCTCGGGACACGGAAGGCTCAGCCTTTTGGAGGGGCTAGTTCAGTCGTGCAATGTTGTTTTCTATGGCCTGGGAAAGGAGATCGGCCCGGAGATCCTCAGGGATTTTGCTTCTTCCTACGGCCTCGGACACAAAACCGGAATAGACCTTCCCGCCGAAGCCGCGGGACTGGTGCCCGATCCTCAGTGGAAAAAAAGGGTCTTAAAAGAGCCCTGGTACCTTGGAGATTCCATCAATTACGGGATAGGGCAGGGGTTTTTGTGGGTTACCCCCATACAGATCGCCAATCTTTACGCTTCCATAGCCAATGGAAAAGACCGGTTTGAGCCGCACCTGATCCTTTCCATAAGGGACAGAGAAGGGCAGGAGGAGTTCTCATACAAGCCAAAAGTCATCGGCTCCGTTCCCGTATCAGACAAAAACCTTTCCCATATAAGGCGCGCTTTGCGCGAAGTGGTTTCCAGAGGCACCGGAAGGTTTGCTGAGATAGCTTCCTTTGAGGCTGCAGGCAAGACCGGCACGGCAGAAAACCCTGCCGGAGCCGCCCATGCCTGGTTCGTGTGCTACGCGCCCTACAAAGAACCCCGGATCGCTGTTGCGGCCTTTGTTGAACACGGCGGGCACGGCAACACGGTCACGGCGCAAATAGCAAAAGAGGTCCTTAACTGGTATCATAAATACAGGGTTAAGGGAGAAAAGGAAAAAGAGGATGCTGGCAAAAAGAATAATCCCCTGTCTTGATGTAAAAGAAGGCCGCGTGGTAAAAGGCGTCAACTTTGTCGATCTTGTTGATGCAGGAGATCCTGTTGAACTGGCAAAGTTCTACGACCAAGAAGGCGCCGATGAGCTCGTTTTTTTGGACATCACCGCTTCTTCCGACAAGCGCTCTATCATGATCGAGGTGGTAAGCAAAGTGGCCGAGCAGGTCTTTATCCCTTTTACCGTCGGAGGCGGGATCTATGATCTTGAAACTATCCGTCAGATCCTTTCTTCAGGCGCCGACAAGGTCTCGATAAACACTGCGGCGGTAAAAGCTCCGGGGTTCATAAAACAGGCAGCAGAAAAATTCGGGAGCCAGTGCATTGTTGTGGCGATAGATTCAAAGTATAACGGCTCCTTTTTTGAGGTCTATACGCATGGCGGGCGCACGCCGACAGGCCTTGACGCCGTAGAGTGGGCAAAGCAGGTAGAAGAACTTGGCGCGGGAGAGATACTTTTGACAAGCATGGACAGGGACGGCACCAATATTGGATATGATCTTGAAGTCACTTCAAAAATATCAGCTTCTGTTGGCATTCCGGTTATAGCGTCCGGAGGCGCGGGCAGCAGCTCGCATATCCTTGAAGCCTTTGCCAAAAGCGGCGCCGATGCAGCTTTGCTTGCTTCCACTCTCCATTACGGCAGGCTCAGGATAGCGGATATCAAAGCTTTTTTGTCGCAGAGCGGGGTCCCCGTAAGGAACTGAAATGGACCTAAAAGAATACCTGAAAGAAAAAAGGGAGCTGATCGATACCGGGCTAAAAGCCCGCCTGCCAAAAGATGACGGTCTGCTTTCGCAGGCAATGCGGTATTCGGCCCTTGCCCCCGGCAAAAGATTAAGAGCTGTGCTTGTGATGGCATCTGCAGAAAGCGTAAAAATGGAAGCGATGCCCGTTCTTGATGCAGCCTGCGCCGTAGAGATGGCCCACGCTTTTTCGCTTGTTCACGATGACCTGCCATGCATGGATGACGACGACCTTCGCAGGGGGCTTCCCACCAGCCACAAAAAGTTTGGGGAAGCCGTTGCCGTACTGGCCGGAGATTCTCTTTTGGCTCTAGCCTTTGAAACTCTAGGAAAAAGCAAAGCGGCCCCTGCGGCTGTGAACAGGGCTCTTGTAGACCTTGCAGCAGCCCTTGGATACCGGGGAATGGCACTGGGACAGACCATGGATATTTTAAGCGAAGGAAAACTGATATCGCTCGAAGAGCTCTTTTGCATTCATGCGAGAAAGACGGGGGACCTTATCAGCGCTTCGTGCAGGCTCGGGGCTGTTCTGTCGGAGGCTCCGGAAAAAGATGTCACGGTGCTTTCGGAATACGGCCGGCATATCGGCATGGCCTTCCAGATCAAAGATGATATACTTGATATCGAAGGCTGCAGCCAGCATATCGGCAAGCCGCAGGGAAGCGACCTAAAAAGGAAAAAGGCCACGTTTCCCTCGCTCATAGGACTGGAAGATTCCAAAAAAGCCCTTGCCGATCACATAACAGCCGCAATGGACTGCCTTAAGGGTTTTGGGGCTCAGGCTGAGCCGTTAAGGCTGCTGGCAGGTTATATAGGGACAAGAACAAAATGACATCATGGGGAGGCCTGTATGCAAATAGTTGCAGAACTGCTTAAAAACTTTCCTCTTGTATCCTCCGTATCCGCTATGGTCCTGGGACAGGCCTTCAAGATAGTCTACTACTATTTTATTGACAGGAAAATTGACATCAAGCATTTTTTTGAGGCGGGTGGCATGCCTTCTGCCCATTCAGCCATGGTCTCTGCCCTGGTTTTTTCGGTAGGCATGAGGTCGGGATGGAGTTCTCCTGCACTGGCAATTGCTTTTGCTTTTGCATGTATAGTTATCTATGACGCGGTGGGGGTGCGCAGAGCCACCGGCAAACAGTCGATGCTGATCAAGCGTATCCTTGACGACATGAACAAGACAGACAGGATAAGCGGGGAAAACCTGCACGAATTCATGGGGCACACGCCCTTGGAAGTTACAGTGGGCATTGTTTTCGGCATTTTTGTGGCTGTCTGCCTGTATCTGGGGGTTTATAGATTTGTTTATTGATGAACTTGATCTTCCCTCCGCGCTCAAAAAACTCACCGGCCCCGAGCTTGAAAAGGCCGCCGGCGAGATAAGGAGCGTCATAATTGATTCCGTCTCAAAGAATGGAGGCCATCTTGCTTCGTCTTTGGGGGCGGTGGAACTTGCCATTGCTATACACACTGTCTTTGATTCCCCAAAGGACAAGGTGGTCTGGGATGTGGGGCATCAGGCATACGCTCATAAGATACTTACCGGCAGGCTTAAGGATTTCGGCTCTCTGCGCAGCTACGCCGGGATAAGCGGTTTCCCCTCCCGTGAAGAAAGCCCTCACGATCCCTTTACTACGGGGCATGCTTCAACAGCGATCTCTTCTGCCATCGGGCTGGCCAAGGCTCGGGACCTAAAAAAAGAGGCCCATAAGGTCGTTGCGGTTATCGGCGACGGCTCCCTTTCCGGCGGCCTTAGCCTTGAGGCCATCAATAATGCGATGAACCTTAACAGCAACCTGGTAGTGGTCCTGAACGACAATGACATGTCCATCTCCAAAAATGTCGGGGCCCTCTCGGAGTATTTTACCAAGACCAGGATGAACCCGCTTTACACAAAGACAAAAGAACGCGTTGAGGACATGGTAAAAAAGATCCCAAAATTCGGCATACCCCTTTACAAGCTGGCAAACCGGCTCAAGGAAAGGCTGAAGCACTTTATCGTTGACTTTAAGACAGAAGTGATAGTGGAAGAACTGGGCTTTAATTATCTTGGCCCCATAGACGGCCACAACATTACTCTTTTGATGAGCGCCCTTTCCTTTGCAAAAGAATTGAAAAAACCGATAATGGTCCATGTCCTGACCAAAAAAGGGAAAGGTTATTCTTTTGCAGAGAAGGACCCGACGGCCTTTCACGGCGTTCCGGGCTTTGATATTGCCACGGGAAAAGTGTCCAGATCTTCCGGGTCCAGGAGCTATACGCAGGTTTTTGGAGATGCCATGCTGTGCCTCGGGAAAGAGAACTCGAAAATAGTTGCTGTTACCGCCGCCATGCTGGACGGCACGGGACTGGAAGATTTTTCCAGGGAGTTCCCCGACAGGTTTTTTGATGTCGGGATAGCAGAGGAGCACAGCGTGATCTTTGCCGCTGGTCTGGCAAAGGGAGGACTGCGGCCCGTGTGCGCGATCTATTCTACTTTTTTGCAGCGCTCATATGACCAGCTTTTTCATGATGTCTGCCTGCAGGACCTGCCAGTTGTCTTTTGCCTTGACAGGGCAGGGATAGTAGGGGATGACGGCCCCACCCACAACGGTGTCTTTGACATGGCCTATCTCAGGCACCTGCCCAATATGAGCGTAATGGCGCCGATGGACGGGGCCGAACTGGAAAAAATGCTGCGTTTTGCGGTTTTGCATAATGGACCTATTTCAATAAGATATCCGAGAGCGGCTGCGGATAACCGAGAGAACATAGACGGGACAGAGATAAAGACGGGGAAAGGGGAGGTCGTTTACAGGACGAAATATCCAATTTCCAATTCCCAATGTCCAATTGACAAAAAGATCCTGATCGTTGCGATAGGATCAATGGTTCAGCCGTCTATCGAGGCGGCAAAACAATTGGAAGGCGGTGATCATTCGGTTTCTGTGATAAACGCAAGATTTGTCAAACCGCTGGACTCAAGCCTGATATTGGAAGAAGCCCATAAAGCGGATCTGGTCGTGACCGTTGAAGAAGGCTGTCTTATGGGCGGTTTTGGCTCGGCTGTTATGGAGCTTTTTGAAGAACACGGCGTAATAAAACCGCTTAAAAGGATAGGTTTCCCTGACAGGTTCATAGAAGCAGGTAAAAGAGACTTTATACTTGAGCGGTGCGGCCTCAACGCTTCCGGCATAGCAAAAACCATTTCGATCTTTTCTAAGGTAAAACCCTAGTCAGGCCATCTCCAATGGTCAGGATTTGATTCGTAGTTAGCCCAGAACCTGTCCGATATCGAAGAAGCAGTAAGTTGCGTTCTTATCATGTCCTCGGTATTGCCGTCAGGCTTGTATTTCCAGAAAGTGGCAGTGAATTCTTCGTTAAATTTGTGCGCGTAATGGGCGGCAAGTCTGTCCACAAAAACTATGACCCTTCCGTAAAAATTCAGCGCGGAGGCCGGGTTCGCCTCGTTTGCTGGTTTGCAGAGACAGTTGTAGAAAGCCGGTGCCTTGTGCCCTCCGGTTATGGAAAATATATGAAGATCGGCGCTCCTTGAATCTGTCTCTTCCGTGCCGTTGCCAAAAATGAGGTCCCTCAGCCCCATGGTAATAACATTGGTCGGCATTCTGCCGGTGACCACTCTTGCTATGTCGATCTCGGTGTCCAGCCCCGTCATGAAGCTGTTCCATGCCTCATCTCCAATGTAATGCTGGAACTGCTCCGGCATATTTTCGCCTTTTCTCCAGTCCTCGCGCAGCTGCTTGGCTTTAATAAAAACGGATTCTCTTTCGCTTATTCCATAGGCTGCGGCGATATTCCTGAACATAGGGCTCATCTGAGGAGCCCCGGGAGGCGTGGTGTCGTTGCCGTTCTGGAGCTTTGTGCTGTCGGCAATTCCAAAAAAGCCTGTCGGGTCTAAAAAGCCGGTGTAATCATTAAAAGCGTCATGGAACGGATAGGAGCCGATCCCGTGATTGCCGGTAACTGAAGGAAAGATCTCTCTGAACAATATCCTCCTCCAGGCTCTTGCGACTTCAATGCCCGGAGCGTCAAAACCGAATGGAGGGAACCTGAAATCAGCTTCGGTAAAACCGGCGCCCTGAAGGAACAGCCTGTGGATGTCCCCGTATGAAATGGGATTAAGCCGTCCGTTCAAAAATATTTCTCTGCTGCCGACTTCTTCCTGCAGCATTCTCCATATGGATAGGAGAAAACCGTATTCATCCAGGCAGGTAAATAGAAGGCCCCGGTCCAGCGGCAGTGCAGAGCCAAGTATGCTCCTTGCCAGGTCAGGATTTCCCAGCAAAAGCCTCGGGGGATCCCAGGTGCCCCCGGTGGCAAGAATGGCGGAATCCTTTCCCTCAGGATGCGGTTTATAGGAATTGAGCGCTGTTGACATGGTCAGAGCCGAGAGGTAAGTGACATAATTACTGTCCGGCACTTCAACTACCTTTACTCCCGGAAGGCAGGACAGGGCAAACATCTGCTCGTTGCTTGTGATAACTGCTTTTCTAGCGTTTTCCGGGATCATTCTCGGCGCATAATTAAAAGTGACATCCCCAACCCTCATCCCGGAGCCGAAAGGATATACTTCTCTTGCTCCCAGGGTCCTGGGGTTGCTTGCAGGCAGCCTGTAATACGTTTCTATGGGGCTCATTCGTTTCCTCCTAAAAAATGTTCTTACACAAAATTATCGTTTGTTTTTGTCCAGAATTTCACAGTGTGAAATTATCTTGTGATCTTTTCGAAAATAGATCGGAGAACAAAATGACAGCGATGGAAAGCCGAAGCACGATCCGCATCAGGCCGCAGGTCGCGGAACTATCCCGGAGATTTCCGGGGCTTGAGATCGCATCGATAATAAAGTTCGCAAGAGGATCGCATATCCTTGGCCGGTACAGACCTATCCTTAATAATGCCGGGCTTCAGCTTTTTGAAAAAGTAAGGAAAGGCCCTCTGTCGGTTCCTTTTATTGAGGATATGATCCCGGAATTGCCATCGACTGCAATGCCTAGGCTGGAATTATACAGGCACCCTTTTGAATCGGTAACCGGGAAAGCCTATTGGAATTTTATTGAAAGCATAAAAGGATACCTCCCGTATCGCGGTTTATGGCGTGGCGTTCTTGACCTGGCAAGCGGCTGCTACCATCAGTGCACAATGTGCGGGGCGGATTCGTCAGCTTCACCCCGTTTTATGCCTTATCCGGCTTTTCTCAAGATCTTGAGCGTCCTACCCGAACACTCCGCCGACAGGCTGCTGCTTTATGACGCGAGCGATCCGCTGTTGTGGCGCGACAGCGACCATGACGCAGATTATGGTGACATCGTAAATTTTGCCGGAGAACTCGGCTATGACTTGGTCCCTGGAATAACGAACGGGATTATTATGGGGGATCCGTTCAGTACCGAAGCAGCGGCAAAACTGGGGCAAGCGGAGCGTTCTATGGGACTGTCCATGCATCTTTATCAAAGGAGGATACTTGAAGGTGCTCCGGATCCGGAACTTGATAAGCTGGCTGATCGCTATGCATTAACCCTAAACCTTATGGGCAGGGCAAGGCCCATACTAAGAAGCGCCAAAGATCCCGATGTGATTAGAGACTTCTTCCTTAACAGAGTAGTCCCCAGGCTTAGTGATGAGATCAGGCCGCGTTATGCTGACGTGCGCAGGTTCAAAGTAGAGCCGGTCCTTATCGACGGGAGGGCGGCAGATGAGCCTTTCTTTTCTGGGCGCAGCAGGCATTCGATCGCAGTCCCGCGTGATGACGCCGACGGATGGGTGGAGGAATGCCCGTCTGTTTTTTCAACAGTTGATGCTTATGGGAACTGTTTCTTATCGGTCTATCCTCCCGAAAGACCGTCCGCTCACAGTCTGGGGCAGCGTCTTGTTAAAGACCTGTTCCCCTCACCGGATGAAGACGGCTTCAAATGGCTGCTGCTGAAGTTAAAATATGTTCTAAACAACAAAGGAATGCTTCATGGCAGTGAGGACCTCACAGTTAGGCTCTGGCAAGAGTTCACCGACGATTTCGATCCTAGAAGTTTTCTCGGTTTAGTTTCCTCCGTTGACAGTGTCGGAGGATTTAGCGAAGAAACGCTCCTGGACGCTTACGGTATGATCGCGGCATTGGGTGTGGTTTCCCCGGTATTTTTTTACAATTGGAGTATCGGAGAACTGTGCTCAGCTATGGGGAACCCGGATACGGAAAAAGAAGAGGACAGGGCTGCTGATGGATTCCCGTCTTATTTAAGAAAGTTGAACGGCTACTACAATGCAAAACGCGACGAAATATCGTTTCTTAACAGCTTTCTTGAGGGGGAAAGAGCCCTTAAAACCCTGCATTTTGAGGAGCTGTCACCTTTGCCCACAATTTCGGCCTTTGAGTTTGATCCGTCCCTTCCCGCTCCAAAAATGAGATTTCCTTTGCCCTTCAAAGCTCAAACCGGCCTGTAAAGTTTCTCGACTAAGGGCCTGTTTCCATGATAAAATCCTCTCATGCTCTCAGATATTGAAATAGCCTCAAAGTCAAGAACAAAGCCGATAGAAAAGGTGGCCTCCTCCTGCGGGCTCAAAAAGGAGGAACTGGAGCTTTACGGGACCTGTAAGGCAAAGATAAAGCTGTCGGCGCTGGAAAAAAGGAAAAGCGGCAGGGACGGGAAATTGGTCCTGGTTACCGCAGTGACCCCGACCCCTTTTGGAGAAGGAAAGACGACTGTAACGATAGGGCTTGCCCAGGCACTCAAAAAGCTTGGCAAAAAAGCGTTCGTTTGCATAAGGGAACCGTCTCTTGGCCCGACGCTCGGCCTAAAAGGCGGGGCGGCCGGAGGCGGCTACAGCCAGGTCCTGCCTATGGAAGATATCAACCTGCATTTTACCGGCGACATGCACATGGTAAGCGCCGCCCACAACCTTCTTGCCGCGCTGATAGACAACCATATCTTCCACGGAAATTCTCTCAATATCGATCCCGAAAAGATCATGTGGAACAGAGTTATGGACATGAATGACAGAGCGCTTAGGGACATCTCCATAAGATATAGGGGGGTTGACAGGCGCTCGTCCTTTGACATTACGGCTGCTTCCGAGGTCATGGCGTCGCTGTGTCTGTCGCTTAGCCTCGAGCATTTAAGGTCCAATCTGAAAAAGATCGTTGTGGGGCTGACAAAGGACGGCAGGCCGGTTACCGCGGGCGACCTTAAGGCTGAAGGCTCAATGGCTATCCTGTTAAAGGAAGCGATAAAACCCAATCTGGTCCAGACCATAGAAGGCTGTCCGGCCTTTGTCCATGGCGGACCGTTCGCCAATATAGCGCACGGGTGCAGCAGCCTTATTGCCACAAAACTCGCTCTTAAACTGTCCGACTATGTTATTACCGAAGCAGGATTTGGTTCGGACCTGGGGGCAGAAAAATTCTTTGACATAAAATGCAGGGCCGGAGGCCTCGCTCCTTCTGCGGCGGTTCTTGTTGTAACGGCAAAAGCCCTGAAGTGGCAGGGCGGGATAGCCAAGGACAAGTATAACCCTTCGACTGCGCTCAGGGCAAGGGACGAGGACAAGGAGGCGCTGAAAAGAGGGTTTGACAATCTTAAGGCGCATATTGACGCACTTAAAAACTTTAATGTCCCGGTAGTTGTTGCAGTGAATAGATTTGCATATGATTCGAGCGAGGAATTAAAGATGATATGTGATGAATGTGCAGCAATTGGTGTTAGAGGCAGTATTTGTGATGTCAGAGAAAAGGGAGGGGTCGGAGGGATGGAGCTTGCAAAAGAACTGATGAAAGTGATAAGGCCCGAACCTGAAGGTTCGGCTCCGGTTTTGCTTTCCCGTGGAGCCGACCTGCCCGCCATCCCGCCGAGCCGGGAAGGCTTGGCAGGCGGGCGCTTTAGCGTCGGGACTTTACAGAGTTCAGCGTCTGGTTTGAAATATCTTTATGATCTCAACGACTCTATTGAGGACAAGCTGTCTAAGATAGCGACGAAGATCTACGGTGCTGATGGAATTGATTTTTTGGACAGGGCAAAGCAGCAGCTGGAGCTCATAAAGCAAAGCGGAGGAGCCTCTCTTCCTGTGTGCGTGGCCAAGACGCAGTTTTCCCTTTCGGACGACCACACCAGGCTCGGGCGGCCTAAAGGCTTCCGCCTCACGGTCAAAAACATAAAACCGGCTTACGGAGCCGGGTTCATCGTGGCCTATACCGGTGATATAATGACGATGCCGGGCCTGCCGCAGCATCCCGCGGCCGAGAGGATCGGCCTTGACGAGAACGGGGATATAAAGGGGTTGTTTTAACATGAGCAGAAAAAAGATAGAAAAGGCCGTTAAGGATATTCTTTACGCGATAGGGGAAGACCCTTCAAGAGAGGGACTGCAAAAGACCCCGGAGCGGGTTGCACGGATGTACGCGGAACTGTTTTCCGGGGTTTCAAAAGATCCGGGAAAAGAACTGTCGGTCTTTCACAACGAAGCCCACGAAGAAATGGTCATGGTAAAAGACATCCCGTTCTACTCTATGTGTGAACATCATTTTATCCCGTTCATCGGCAAGGCCCATATAGTTTATATCCCGCGCAAGGGGCGTGTGACAGGGCTGTCAAAACTGGTAAGAGTGGTTGAGGCTTTTGCAAAAAGGCCCCAGGTCCAGGAAAGGCTCACCTCCCAGATCGCCGACCTTCTCATGGAAAAACTGTCCCCTCACGGGGTGTTTGTCATAATCGAGGCCGAGCACCTGTGCATGTCTATGAGAGGCGTGAAAAAACCGGGGACCACCACCACTACTTCGGCTGTCCGGGGCATCTTCAGGAAAAACGCTTCCACCAGGGCCGAGGCCCTGGCACTGCTAAAGAAATAATATGCTAATTTACCCGAGCCTAAAGGCTCGGCTCCAGTTCTCATTCTTAGGAGCCGACGCTTTAGCGTCGGGACGGATATAGAATGCTTAAACCTCTAAGAATTCTCGTATTTATAATGATTTTCCTGCTGTGGCGCGGAAATTGCTTGTGGGCAGGTATCCCGGACGGGCAGGAGATCAAGGCAATGTGGGTGACAAGGTTCCAACTGGATTCCAAAGAAAAGATCGACAGGTTCGTTACTAAAGCAAAAGAGAACGGCTTTAACACGCTTTTTGTCCAGGTCCTGGGCAGGGGAGAGGCATATTACAGGTCTTCCATTGTCCCAACGGTAGAGACCGGATTTGACCCGCTTGCTGAGACTGTTGAAAAATCCCACAGGCACGGCATCAAGGTGCATGCCTGGCTTAACGCCTATTATGTGTGGTCTTCTCCCGAAGCTCCTTCGCAGCTAGGCCATGTTGTTAACGCAAAACCCCACTGGCTGCTCCCAAAAAAATCGAATATGCTGTTCCTCAACCCGGCCATCAAGGGTGTACAGGATCATTTGTATGCAGTCTACTGCGAGGTTGCCCGAGATTATGATGTTGACGGCATACACTTTGACTACATAAGGTATCCTGACCATAGTTTTATCTACGACAAAAAGAATCCTGCTTATCCGATAGCCGCAAAAAGGAGGGCCGATGATGTGACCGGCCTGGTAAAAAGGATCTATCAGGAGGTTAAAAGGCTTAAACCCGGCATTTCTGTATCTGCAGCAGTCTACCCCGATATTTTTGACGCTTCCACTGACAAAGGTCAGGACTGGAGAAAATGGCAGAGGGATGGCATTATAGATTTTACTGTCCCGATGATCTATTCACGGGACCCTGTCAGGGTCCTTGACCTGATCCTGCTCAACGCTTCTGTTTCTTCTAAGAATTCAGTGGTTTTGGGGTTGGGGGCCTTCAATAATTCCGCGGGCGTGATTTCTGACCATATCAAGACATACAAATACTATAAGCGCTATTATAGATCGCTCAAGGGTTTTTCGCTCTTCTCTTATGATTCCCTCATTGACTCACCCGGTTATTTTGAGAAGATAAGGAAAGATGTCCTCTGATCTGAAATATTGGGCGGCTCTTTCCCTAATTCCCGGCCTCGGGGCTTCACGGATAAAACTTCTTTTTGAACATTTCGGCAGCATCTCAGCGATATGGGACTCTACTTTTGATGAACTAGTTTCAATAGACGGTATCGGCGCCGCAACAGCCCGCTCATTGATCGTCGGAAGAAAGAATCCTGATGGAACAGCACTTCCGCCGGGTGTTAATGCTGTCTGCCTTGGCGATTCTGATTATCCGTCCAATCTATATAATATCTGGGACCCGCCGCCCGTGCTTTATTACCGCGGCAGCCTCGAAGCAGAGGACAAGTTATCCGTGGCAGTTGTCGGGTCAAGAAGCCTCTCTCCTTACGGAGAAAAGATGACCAAAAAACTGGCAAAAGACCTGTGCGAATTCGGCATAACCGTTGTTTCAGGTCTTGCTTTGGGGATAGACAGCTGTGCTCATAAGAGCGCCCTTGAAGCAGGCGGCAGGACCATTGCAGTTCTGGGCACAGGGCTTGACGAGGTCTATCCATACAGCAACAGGGGCCTCGGGGAAAGGATAGGGGACAAAGGGGCTCTTGTCTGCGAGCATCTTAAAGTTGAAGGCGTTGAAAAGTGGAACTTTCCCCGCAGGAACAGGATAATCTCGGGTCTTAGCCTCGGCACCCTTGTAATTGAGGGGTCATCCGACAGCGGGTCGCTCATAACCGCAGGTTTTGCACTGGAGCAGAACAGGGAGGTCTTTGCCGTCCCCGGCGAGTCGGGCAGGACCTTAAGCCGCGGCCCGAACGCTCTTATCAAGCGCGGGGCAAAACTGGTCGAAGAGGTCGCGGACATCCTTGAAGAATTGAACCTGAAAAGCGTTAAAGGGGGACATAAGCCCGCCCCCTCCATAAATACAGAGGGCCTATCCGCAGAGCAGCGCAGAGTCCTTGATTGTCTGGAAACCGGAGCAAAGCACATAGATGAGCTTGCTCTAATTACCGGGGTTTCCTGCGGAGAACTTGCCACCGCTCTCGTCCCCATGGTAGTTAAAGACATGGTGAGCGAACTTCCGGGTAAGTATTATTGCGCAAGATAGCAGGCGGCCGTGCTATAATTTTTTCGAAGCAGTTGCCAGGAGGTTATAAATGATTTATTTAAGCGAACTGTACGCTTCTGAGCTTATTGGAGGTCCCGTTATAGACAGGTTCGAAGAAAAAATAGGCCGTGTCGAGGATATTGTGATCGAGCCGCAGGACCAATTCCCAAAAGTGACCGGCTTGGTGCTGAAGTCGACGGGAGGCAGGCACAAAAAGGTTTTGCTGCTTCAAGAGATAAACCTAATAGGGAGAAAGTTTATTTCTACCCGGGCTGGAATAAAAGAGACCCCTTTTGCGGAACTGAGGGAAGGAAGTGTCCTGGCAAAAAGGGACCTTATGGATAAGCAGATAGTGGATATCCACGGCTCCAAGGTGGTAAGAGTAAATGATCTTAAAATAGCAAAGGTAGGGGAAGAAGTCCGGCTTATCGCGGCCGATGTCGGCATTAAAGGAGTCCTTCGCAGGCTAAAGCTGGATCAGTTGGTCTCGTTCCTTCTATCTTTTTTTAACATCAAGGTGAAGGAAGACCTGATAGGCTGGAATTATGTGGAGCCTTTACAGACGGACCTTGCCAGGATAAAACTGGTCGTTCCCTACAAAGGGATGTCGGAACTGCACCCGTCGGACATAGCCAGCATTATCAGTCAGGTCCACACGGACGAAAAAACGGCCATCTTTGAATCTCTTTCAACTGATACGGCGGCCGAAGCTCTGCACGAATTGGAACCCAGGATACAGGCCTTTTTGATAGGCGTCCTTGACACAAAGAAGGCCCTGGCCATTCTTGAAAAAATGCCTTCCGATGAAGCCGCCGATGTCCTGGGGGACCTGCCTGAAGAAAAGACGGAGGAATTCCTGCAGTTGATGAAAAAGAAAAAAGCTCAGGAGATACAGGAGCTTTTGAAGCATGATGACGAAACCGCCGGAGGGCTTATGACCACCGACCTCATTACTCTTGAGCCCGAGTATACCGTGGCCAGAACGATAGAAAAACTCAGGGAGCTGGCCCCGGGAGCCGAAACGATCTATTATCTGTATGTTACGGACGAGGGCGGACATCTGCTGGGGGTCCTGACATTGAGAGGCCTCATCATCTCAAAAGAGGATGCGCTTGTCGGCGATATAATGAACACCAAGATAATAACGGTAAGACCTGAGATGAACAGGAGGCAGGTTGCCGATGTTATTTCAAAATATAACCTTCTTGCAGTGCCCGTGGTCGACAAGCTCAACAGGATACTCGGCATCATTACAGTTGACGATGTGGTAGATTACATAATCCCGCCGCTGGCAAGGAAGAAAAGGCTTTCAGTCGGCTGAAAAGTGTTTTGCCCATAAATAAACCCCGGTCCTAGCCCGGGGTTTATGTTCGGACGCAAAAAGCTTTACGCTTTTTTCATGAGCTTTCTTGACTTGATAATGCTCCAGAGTTTCTTGGTCATATCCGTCACCTGAATAGGTGAGCTTCCGAATACTTTCTCAAGCGTATCGCTCTGTCCTTTAAAATGCACTCTTATCTTAGAAAGTCCGCCTCTTGCCTTTGCCATTTGCATTCACCTCCCTTTGCTGTCTTTACTCTGAAAATTAACTGTGTTTGCCAATCTTCAGATGTATTGATATAATTATAGAGCATATTTGCGGTCTGTCAACAGGTTTTTAGAGTAAGAGGGAAACATGTTCAAAAAGATACTGATAGCGAACCGGGGGGAAATAGCTCTGCGTGTGATCCGCGCCTGCAGAGAGATGGATATTAAAAGCGTTGCGGTGTACAGCGAAGCTGACAGGGACTGCCTGCACGCAAAGGCCGCGGACGAGGCCTACTGTATAGGTCCGGCACAGCCCGCAAAAAGCTATCTCAATATACCGGCGATAATTTCTGTGGCGGAAGTATCCGGGGCCGAAGCCGTGCATCCCGGGTACGGGTTTTTGGCCGAAAACTCTAAGTTCGTGGATGTCTGCGAGTCCCACGGCATAAAGTTCATAGGACCCTCTATCGCTTCCATGGAGGCTATGGGGGACAAGGCTACCGCCAAGCAGACAGCAAAACTTGCCGGGGTGCCCACCGTCCCAGGTTCAGAAGGCATAGTGAACGACGAAAAAGAGGCTCTTCAGATCGCAAGGAATATCGGTTTCCCGGTTCTTATTAAAGCGACCGCCGGGGGCGGGGGCAAGGGGATGAGGGTTGCAAAGACCGCGGACGAATTCCCTTCACTCATGAAAACAGCTCAGACCGAGGCAGGAGCTGCTTTCGGCAATCCTCAGGTCTACATAGAAAAGTTCATAGAGCGGCCAAAACATGTCGAGATACAGATTATGGCCGACAATTACGGCAATGTCATCTATCTGGGTGAAAGGGACTGCTCTGTTCAGCGCAGGCATCAGAAACTTGTTGAAGAGGCTCCGTGTTCGGCCCTTAGCGAAAAGTTGAGAAAAAAGATGGGGGAGGCCGCAGTTAAGATGGCCAAGGCGGCAAAGTACAGCGGCGCCGGCACTATCGAGTTCCTTCTTGATGCGGAAGGCCGTTTCTATTTTATGGAAATGAACACCAGGGTGCAGGTGGAGCACCCCGTGTCTGAGATGATCACCTCAACTGATATCATAAAAGAACAGATCTATGTGGCCGGCGGAGGAAAACTGCGGTTCAAGCAAAAAGATATAAAATTGTCGGGGCACTCTATAGAGTGCAGGATAAATGCTGAGGACCCCGAAAGGAATTTTATGCCTAGTCCGGGCGAGTTAAAGACCTACCTTCCTTCTGGGGGGCCCGGCGTGCGCGTTGACAGCCACGCGTACCAGGGATATAGAATTCCTCCATACTATGATTCCTTGGTGGCAAAACTGATAGTGTGGGCGCCCACCCGCCAGGAGGCTATCAGCAGGATGAGCAGGGCCCTTGACGAATTTGTCGTGGCGGGGATAAAAACAACGATCGCCTTCCACAAAAAGGTCATGGAAAACGATAATTTTAAAAGAGGCGAGATCTATACCGATTTTATAGACACCAATCTTATCCTCTGATATGGGCAAAAGAACAACAGCGCGCCGGCTGGCAATGCAGGCGCTTTATCAGATAGAGCTCTCGGACGCTTCACCCGAAGAGGCCATCCTAAGCGTTTCAAGCCAGGAGACTTTCCCCCCCGACACAATGGAGCGGGCAAAAGTGCTCCTTCGCGGAGTTGTCAGCCAAAAAGCGGCAATTGACCGCAGTATAGCTTCTAACCTGGCGGAGTGGACAATAGAAAGACTGGGAGCAGTGGACAGGAACATCCTGCGCGTCTGTGTCTGGGAGCTTGAACACGAGAGGACCGAACCCGGCGCAGTAGTGATGAACGAGGCCGTGGAACTGGCAAAAAAATACGGCGGGGAAGAATCCAAAAAATTCATAAACGGTGTCCTTGCTTCTGTGGCAAAAAAGCTCAAATTGTGATAAAATTAGCTCAAAATGTTCACAGGGATCGTTGAAGAAATAGGTTCTGTAAAAAGCGCCAGGTTTGTCAGCGGGCTTTTGAAGCTGGAGATAACCTCAAAAGAACTTTCCAGAGAGCTGAAACCGGGGGAAAGCGTCTGCGTCAACGGGGCCTGTCTTACGGTGACGGGGACAAAAGGCCCCGTTTTTTTTGTGGACATAACAAAAGAAACCTATTCAAAGACCAATTTGGGCGCACTCAAGGCATCAGATCAGGTCAATCTCGAAAGAGCTCTTAAGGTCTCTGACAGGCTTTCGGGCCATCTGGTGTCCGGGCATGTGGACTCAACCGGCTCAATTAAAGGTATCTCAAGGGCCTTTGATGCAGTAAAGTTCACCATTGCTTATCCTCTTTCCATGTCCAGGTATATCATCGGCAAGGGTTCCGTTACAGTTGACGGCATAAGCCTTACCGTTTCGGGGCTTGTTAGGGATTCCTTTACCGTGAATGCCATTCCTTTTACTCTCAAGGGGTCGACCCTGAGCAGGAAAAAGGTCGGGGACAGGGTAAACCTTGAATTTGACTTGATAGGCAAATACACGGAAAAAATGATTGCCGGAAAAGGGTTTGTGTCATGCAATTGAAATTTGACGCCATAGAAGAAGCGGTAAAAGAAATAAAAGCCGGCAAAATGGTGATCGTGGTCGATGACAAAGACCGCGAGAACGAAGGCGACCTTGTCATGGCTGCACAGACAGCGACCGAAGAAGCTGTCAACTTCATGATCTCAAAAGGAAAAGGGCTTGTCTGTGCTCCATTAAGCGCCGAAAAGCTTAAAACGCTAAAGATAGAGGAAATGGTGAGCGAGAACACGGAGGCCAACAGGACAGCTTTCACTGTCTCGGTGGATGCAGGGCTCTCTCACGGGGTGAGCACCGGAATTTCCGCCGCAGACAGGGCCGTGACGCTTAAGGTCCTGGCCGATCCGTCCTCAAAGCCTTCGGACCTCGTCAGGCCCGGACATATTTTCCCGCTTAAAGCAAGGGCCGGAGGCGTGCTCAAGAGGGCAGGGCATACCGAGGCCGCGGTGGACCTTGTCAGGATCAGCGGCATGGAAGAGGCCGCTGTAATCTGCGAAATAATCAGGCCCGACGGAAAAATGGCAAGGCAGAAGGACCTGATGGAGTTTTCGGCAGAGCACTCCCTTAAGATAGTTACCATCGCGGACCTTATAAGATACAGGCTTATGAACGAAAAACTGGTCAAAAGGACCAGCAGATCAAAACTTCCCACCAGGTTCGGCCAGTTTATGGTCTACGGCTATGAAGACATACTCTCCGGAGCGCATCACCTTGCCCTGGTAAAAGGCTCGGTCCGCAATAAAAAGGATGTTCTTGTCAGGGTGCATTCGGAATGCCTTACGGGAGACGTGTTCGGCAGCTGCAGATGCGACTGCGGCATCCAGTTGGAGCGTTCCCTAAAGATGATCCAGAAAGAGGGCTCAGGAGTTCTGCTTTATATGAGGCAGGAAGGCCGCGGCATAGGACTGCTCAACAAACTCAAGGCTTACGAACTTCAGGACGGCGGGGCGGACACGGTGGAGGCCAACGAAATGCTTGGCTTTGAGGCCGACCTGCGAGACTACGGTACCGGCGCCCAGATCTTGTGTGATCTTGGCCTTTCAACGATACGGCTGCTCACCAACAACCCGAGAAAGATCGTGGGCATAGAAAGGTACGGACTGACGGTGGTGGAGAGGCTTCCCATAGAGGTAGAGCCCAACGAGCATAACGAAAGGTATCTAAGGACCAAATCTCAGAAACTTGGGCACATACTTCTGCTGCACGACAATCTTAAGGAACTGCCGAAGATATTTGAAGAAGGGAGAAAAGGATGAAGACAAAAGAAGGGCTTCTGGACGGGAAAGGGTTGAAGATAACGGTAATTGCCTCGCGGTTCAACGATTCGGTCACAAAAGGCCTCATCTCCGGAGCGATGGACTGCCTTTTGAGGCACGGCGTATCGGAGCCGGACATCACGCTGATATGGACCCCGGGCGCCTTCGAAATGCCTCTGATAGCAAAAAAAGCCGCGCAGTCAGCCAAAAAGCCTTCGGCGATCATCTGTCTGGGTGCGGTGATCAGGGGAGGCACGCCCCACTTTGATTATGTTGCCGCTGAGGTGTCCAAAGGGATAGCCAGCGTTTCGCTTGAGAGCGAAGTGCCTGTGATCTTCGGGGTCCTTACAACGGACAATCTTGAACAGGCGCTTGAGCGCTCCGGAGCAAAGTCCGGCAATAAAGGGTGGAGTTCCGCGCTGGCGGCCATTGAAACGGCTAATCTGATCAAGCAGATCTAGAGGGGAGCAAAGAATTGGCAAGAGTCTATTATGAAAATGTGACCAAAAGGTTCGGCGATGTGGAAGCTGTAAAGAACATGACCCTCGAGGTCAGGGACAAGGAATTCCTTGTCCTTGTGGGACCTTCGGGCTGCGGCAAGACCACGGCTTTAAGGATGGCCGCAGGGCTGGAAGAAGTGTCCGAAGGAAAACTTTATATCGGCAACAGGGTTATAAACGATGTTGCGCCCAAGGACAGGGATATAGCAATGATCTTTCAAAGCTACGCGCTTTATCCTCACATGAGCGTTTACGACAACATGGCTTTCGGGCTTAAACTGAGAAAGGTCGCCAAGAAAGAGATCGACCGCAGGGTGAACGAGGCCGCCAATATCCTCGGCCTTGAGAATATGCTGCAGAGGCTTCCCAAACAGCTCTCCGGAGGACAGAGGCAGCGAGTGGCTGTCGGAAGGGCGATCGTAAGAGAGCCGGCCGTGTTCCTTATGGACGAGCCTTTGAGCAACCTTGACGCAAAGCTTAGGGTCCAGATGAGAGCCGAACTCCAGAACATCTACAACAGGCTGCAGGCCACCATCATCTATGTGACCCACGATCAGGTAGAGGCAATGACCCTTGGCAAAAGGATCGCCGTCATATTGAACGGCCAGCTCCAGCAGGTGGATGCTCCTCTTGAGGTATACGGCAAGCCAAAAAATAAATTCGTGGCCGGTTTTATCGGCAGCCCGTCAATGAACTTTGTCAGCGGCAAGATCGACAAGGCGGGAGACCATCTTTTCTTTGATTCCCAGGACTTTAAGCTGGTGCTTCCGAAAGATTATGACCCATACATAAGGCCCAGCATAGGAAAAGAAGTGGTCCTCGGCATAAGGCCGGAGGACATCCTTAATCATGAACTGCGGGATTCAAATTACCAATGCCAGCTCGAAGGCAAAGTCGATTACAGGGAACTAATGGGGTCCGAAACCTATCTGTACCTCAATGTGGGCAGGACGCCTCTTGTGACCAGGGCCGATGCGATGTGCGATGCCGCACCCGGCAGCGTCTATTGTATCTATATAAACCTGCACAAGATCCATCTTTTTGATGCCTCAATGCATAACGCGATCCTGTAAATGAACAACAGCAGTCTTCCGGAAAAGTTCCGCAGAAAGGCAACTCCCGGTATCGACAGGATGAGCGAGGTGGAGCTGGTGCGGCATTTTACCCTTCTCAGCAGAAAGAACTTTGGCGTCGATAACGGCTTTTATCCTCTCGGCTCATGCACCATGAAGTACAATCCCAAGATCAACGAGGACATGGCTGCCCTGGAAGGCTTTACCCAATTGCATCCGCTGGAGAGCGAGGACTCTGTCCAGGGAATGTTGAGGCTGCTCCACGAGCTTGAAAGCTATCTCTGCTCCATCTTTGGCTTTGACGCTTTTTGTCTTAGTCCTCTTGCCGGGGCGCACGGCGAACTTACCGCTCTTTTTGTGGCCAAGGCCTATTTTGAGTCGCTTGGCCAGATACAGCGCAAAAAGGTCATTATCCCGGACTCGGCGCACGGGACCAATCCCGCCAGCTGCGCTACTTCCGGCTTTGAAGTGCTTTCTGTCAAATCGGATGCGGACGGCGGGATAGATCTGGCTGATCTTGAGAAGCTGCTTGACGATAATGTTGCCGTGCTTATGCTGACAAATCCCAATACCCTGGGATTGTTCGACCGCAATATTTGCAGTATAGCAGAGCTGCTTCACTCAAAAGGCGCGCTTTTCTATATGGATGGGGCCAATGCCAATGCGCTGCTCGGCAAGGTTCTTCCCAGCGAGCTCGGGTTTGACATGTGCCATATCAATCTGCACAAGACCTTTTCCACTCCGCACGGCGGCGGCGGTCCCGGCGCCGGCCCGATCGGCGTAATAAAAAAACTTGAACCGTTCCTGCCGGGCAGCAGGATAGAAAAGCAGGGGGACAGGTTCAGGATGTGCCCTCCGGGTAAAAGCTCTATAGGAAGTGTTTCAACTTTTTACGGCAATGTCGGCGTGATGATAAAAGCGTATTCTTACATCAGAAGCCTGGGGGCAAAAGGTTTGAGGGAAGTCTCCGAGAACGCGGTGTTGAACGCAAATTACATGAAGGAAAGATTGAAAGAGCATTATTATCTTCCTTATGATAGGGCCTGCCAACATGAGTTCGTAATATCTGCGAAATGGCAGAAAGAAAAATGCGGGGTGAGGGCCCTTGATATCGCCAAACGGCTGCTTGACTTCGGGTTCCATCCACCGACCATCTATTTTCCTCTAATTGTCGAGGAGGCCATGATGATAGAGCCGACCGAGACGGAAAGCAGAAAAACCCTTGACTCCTTTATCGATGCGATGATAAAGATCGCTCAGGAATGTAAAGAGGACCCCGAGCTGGTAAGAACGGCTCCGCATAAAACCTCCATTGGCCGCCTCAACGAGGTCAAAGCGGCCAAAGACCTTGACCTGTGTCAAAAATAGATATCCCCTGGAAAGTCCTGCTTGATAAGCCCCGCACAGGAGCCGAGAACATGAAGATCGATCTTGAGATGTTCAAGAACTGCACTGCCCCCAAACTAAGGATCTATTCCTGGGCGAACAGATGCATCTCGTACGGCTGCCTTCAAAAAATTGACAGAATACTTGATGTTGACAAAGAAGTTCGGGACGGATGGGAGATAGTTAAAAGGCCGACCGGCGGAGGCCTGGTCTATCATCTGCCAGATGAACTTACATACTGTGCGGTCTGTCCGGCAGAGCTGCTTCCCAAAGGGATAAAGGGAGCGTACTGCTATATTTCTGAAATTATTGTGAAAGCACTAAATAGTTTGGGCATAGACGCAAAAATAGGGAACCGCAGACCGTTTACCGCAGACCGGATACCGCAGGCCGGTTCCCGGTTCCCTGTTCCCGGTCCCCGCCAAAACGACTTGTGCTTCTCGAATACGAGGGAATATGAGATCACCATAAATGGGAAGAAAGCAGTCGGCAGCGCTCAGAAGAGAGGAAGAAAGGCTGTTCTTCAGCAGGGGACGATCCAGCTGTCGAAGCATCGCTTGAAACGGATGCCTCAATATGATGAAATGGCATCTGCAATAATTAAGGCGTTTGAAAGCGGTCATGAAAGAAGCCCTATTTTATAATAAACTTGACAACTTGCAGGTTGAGTGTATCCTGTGTCCGCACAATTGCCTGATCGCGGATGGAAAGGCCGGACGCTGCGGCACAAGGCTTAACACCTCCGGCTCTTTGATGACCCTTGTCTACGGACAGGTGTCCTGCGAGGCCGTAGACCCTATAGAAAAGAAGCCGCTTTTTCATTTTTATCCTGGAAGCCTTGTCTATTCCCTCGGGACCCTGGGCTGCAACATGAGATGCTCTCACTGCCAGAACTGGCAGATATCACGAGCCAGGATCGGCGATGAAGAAACTGTGCGGACGACCACATATCTTTCTCCGCAGGACGCTGTAAAGAACGCTCTCAACAGCGACTGCGAAGGGATAGCTTTTACTTATAACGAGCCGACCGTCTGGTTCGAATATACGCTTGATGTTTCAAAACTCGCAAAGGAGAACGGCCTTTATACCGCTTATGTGACCAACGGATACATTAACTCCGAGCCTCTTGACCTGATCGCTCCTTATCTTGACGCCTACAGAGTGGATATCAAAGGGTTCGATGACGAATTCTACAGAGAGGTTGCCGGGGTCCCGTCGATCAAGCCGGTCCTTGAAAGCGCTGTGCGCGCGAAAAAAAAATGGGATATGCATGTTGAAGCGGTGACCAACATCATACCTGGAAAGAATGACGCCCCACAACAGCTGCATGCTCTGGCAAGATGGATAGCCAAAGAACTCGGGAAAGACACACCGTGGCATATTACAAGGTTCATGCCTTGCTTAGAGCTTTCGAGTCTTTCCTCAACGCCGGAATACGCTCTGAAAGCCGCCCAGGAGATCGGTTTTCAGGAAGGCCTGCAGTATGTTTACATTGGCAATGTGCCCTTTCACCCCGGGGCAAATACTTATTGTCCTTCCTGCGGCGAGATGATAATAGAGCGCGGGGCGCACAGCCTTATCAGATACGAGCTGCTTAGCGGCTGCTGCAAGTTTTGCAGAAGGCCTGTTACGGTCAGGGAGCAGGGGACTTCTTTAAAAGGCCCTTGAGCAGGAAAGGAGTTATGAATGTGGTGGCCATTACCACTATAACGAGAGAAGAGAACAGCTGAGCGTTGATTATCCCTTTCGTAAGCCCTATGCCGGCAAAGATCAGCCCCACTTCCCCTCTAGGCACCATTCCTGCGCCTATGACCAGTTTGTTGATCCCCTTTTGAAAGACCGTATAACCTGAAAGGATCTTACCTGCAACCGCAACCATTAGAAGCGCTGCTGCTATGGCAAGGACCGGTTGATTGGCTGCAACGAACGGATTGAACAGCCTTATATTCACCAGGGAACCCATGAGGACAAAAAAGATGGGGACAAAAATATCCGAAACGGGTTTTAATTGTTCCTCCAGATGGGTCTTGCTTTCTGTTACCGACAAAATAAGTCCTGCGGCAAAGGCCCCCACGATGGGAGCCAGGCCTATCCTATCTGCAAAAAACGAAAGCAGCATGCAGAAAGAAAAGGAGACCGCTATCAGCATCCCTCTGACCTGCATTGTTTTAAGCAGCCTGATAAGGTGCGGGGCAAGCAGCGCTCCTATGGCAAGACTTGAGGCCAGGAACAGAACGGCAGCTGCTGTAATATATTCAATATTGATAAGGGATACAGTTCCGGAAATGACAAGTTTTGTCACCGCCGCAAGAATGACAAGGCCGATCACATCGTCGATAACAGCCGCGCCGAGGACTATTTTTGCTTCCTTGGTATGGCATCTGTTAAGGTCGGAAAAAACCCTTGCCGTTATCCCTACCGAAGTGGCTGTAAGGGTGGCACCGACAAAGATGGAATGAATACTGTCAAGACCCAGGAACTGGCAGACCAGATAACCGAGAGCAAAGGGCAGAACTACGCCTGCAGCAGCCACCAGGAAAGCCCAGATCCCGACTTTTAGAAAATCAAAGAGATTGGATGATACTCCCACTTCAAAGAGAAGGAGGATCGCGCCCAGTTGTGCAAGGTCGTGGAGGATTTCTGTTTCCCTTACCAGTCCCAGCACGCTTGCCCCGATGATTATGCCGCCAAGAAGTTCCCCGACTACAGGGCTCTGGCCCAACCTCTGGGCAAGCTCCCCAAAAAGCTTGGCGGTGATGATTATTACAAAAAGAGATAACAGGAGTTCCGCGATCTCGGCGTGCATTGCTAAGCCCCCTTTGGTTTAAGTACCCCGGCGGAAACGATCAGCTTGAAGGCTTCATCGGTCTTCATGTCAAGAGGGATAACTTCTGATTCCGGGACCATTATTAAAAAACCCGTAGCCGGGGTCGGGGTATTGGGGATAAATATGCAGAGGAGTTTCTGTCCCCCGGTCTTTGACTGTGCTTCTTCGGGGCCCTGAGCGGTGATGAAGCCGACCGAATATATGCCTTTTCTGGGATATTCCACCAGACAGGCCTTATTAAGCCCCTTTGAGCCTTTTGACTGGAACAGGGCTTCATTTACCTGTTTGGCGGAAGAATAGATGCTTTTTACTATGGGGACTTTGCAGATAAAGGCTTCAAACAGCCGCAGTATTTTTTCTCCAAGTATATAATCCGCAAAATAGCCGGTTAAAAGTATCAGGGACAAAGTGGCCAGAAATCCTACGCCGGGAAGCGGCCGTCCGAAAAAAACCGATATGATGCCTCCTAGTATCCCGTCCATGAAGGAAAACAGAAAGGCAAGCAGCCAGATAGTGATGAACAAAGGAAGAAGAACAAAGAGGCCGTTAAAAAAATATTTGCTTGCAAGCGACCACATCATTCTTTCTCCTTTAAGTTTGCCAGATGAATTATATCACAGGTGTGTTATAATTTTCTAAATCAGGGAGGAGAAAACCATGACACAGGCTTATATACTTATCGAGGCGGCTCCCGGCAAAGCCATAGATCTTGTCAATACTGCCAAGGCGCTTCCTGGGGTCCTTCAGGTCCATCTGGTTACGGGCCCCTATGATGTAATAGCCTTTGCCGAAGCGCAGGACCTTAAGACACTTGGGGACATGATAGTCAAAAAAATACAGGCAACCGGCTGTGTTTCCAGAACGCTTACCTGTATAACCGCCGATTAGGTCAGGAAGTTAGTTTGTTGAGGGCGTTGATATAGGCCTTTGCGGAAGCCACGATGATATCGGTGTCGGATCCGTGCCCCGAGTAGATATTGCCGCCTTTTTGTATCCTAACAGAAACCTCTCCAAGAGCGTCCGTTCCTCCGGTAATAGCCTGTATGACATAATCCACGAGCTTGACCGGCTTCTTTACGAGTTTATCTATCACTCTGTAAACAGCGTCCACCGGACCAAACCCCTGACCTTTGCCTTTTATAGGCTTGCCTTTGTATATTAGCGTTACTTCGGCTGTCGGTTTCTGCCTTGTCCCGGAAGTCACCTTAAGCAGATCAAGCTTGTAGGTCTCCGGTGTCACATAGATCTCGTCGGTTATGAGCGACTCTATGTCTTTGTCCGAGATCTCCTTTTTCTTATCTGCCAGCGCTTTAAAGGCCTGGAACGCTTTTTCTAGAGCGCTCTCGCTCAGGTCTTCGTAACCCAATTCTCTGATCTTTTTTACAAAGGCGTTCCTGCCTGAATGCTTTCCGAGCACGAGTTTGCTTTCGGTTATCCCGACATCTTTAGGGTCGATGATCTCATAAGTGGTTCGGTCCCTTATTACTCCTGCCTGATGTATCCCCGCTTCGTGCGAGAACGCATTTGCGCCCACAATGGCCTTGTTGGCCTGGACGATCATTCCCGTAAGATTGCTCACAAGTCTGCTTGTGCGGTAGATCTCTCTTGTGTTGATAGAGGTTTCCGCTCTAAAAACATCTTTTCTAGTTTTAATCGCCATCACTATTTCTTCCAGCGAAGCATTGCCCGCGCGCTCTCCGAGCCCGTTCATGGAGCACTCCACTTGAGATGCGCCGTTCTGCACAGCGGCAAGCGAATTTGCCACGCCAAGACCAAGATCGTTGTGGCAATGCACGCTTAGTACGGCTTTCGATATGTTCGGGACATTCTTCATTATCCCGGCTATCAATTCGCCGAACACGCTGGGAATGGAATATCCTGTGGTGTCGGGTATGTTGATCGTGGAAGCCCCTGCTTCTATCGCGGCTTCAATTATCCGGTAGAGGAAAGCCGGCTCTGAGCGGGCGGCGTCCTCGCAGGAAAACTCCACATCATCCACAAGGCTCTTTGCGTACCTTACCATCTCGACCGCCTGGTTAAAGACCTCGTCAGGGCTCATGCGGAGCTTTTTTTCCATATGGATAGGGGAGGTGCCGATAAAAGTGTGTATCCTGTGCCTGGGTGCAAATTTTACCGACTCATACGCCGCTTTGATATCCTCTTTCTTTGTCCTGGCAAGAGAGCAGATCACCGGGCCGTGCACATTCTGGGCTATCTTTGCCACAGAATCAAAATCCCCGGGGGACGCGATGGCAAACCCCGCCTCAATGATGTCAACTCCGAGTTTTTCGAGCTGGCGCGCTATCTCAAGCTTTTCGGCCGTGTTGAGGCTGCAGCCGGGAGCCTGCTCCCCGTCGCGGAGGGTGGTATCGAATACCAGTATTTTTTTGGTCATGGTTAAGCTATTTTATCATAATCGCGGTTTTATTTGTAGAGGCAGCCTGATAGCCGCACTTACTTTCCGCCGATGGAAAGAGATGAGATCAGCAAGCTGGGCGAGCCGCAGTTGGAGGCAAAAGGGGAAAAGGTCAGGTCCGAGCCCACCTCTTCTATGGCATGCAGCAATTCAAGCAGGTTCCCGGCCATTGTGATTCCCCTTACGGGAAAGGCCCTTTGTCCGTTCTCTATCATGAACCCGGAAGCTCCCACCGAAAAATCCCCGCTTATGGGATTGACCGAGTGCATTGCCATCACTTTTGTGATGAGAATGCCTCTGGTAACCTTTGACAGCAGCTCGCTTTGAGAGCTTTTTCCCCGGCTGATATAGAAGTTGGTGGTGCCTATTGAGGGCGGTGATTTGAACGAGGGGCGGGAAGCGCTTGAAGTTGTTTTGACTCTGTCCTTGGACGCGGTGTAATGATCATAGAGATAAGTATGCAGAACACCCTCAATTATTACCGCGTTGGTTTTGGATGGACTTCCTTCTCCGTCAAAAGGCGCAGAATTAAGGCCGTTCGTGAGCAGGGCGTCATCCGTTATGCTTATGCAGGGAGATGCGATCTTTTTGCCGAGTTTTCCTGCGAACGCGGATTTTCCTTTTTGCACTGACTCGGCAGAGATCATGCCGGAAACCGCCTCAAGGAATTCTGCGGCCACAAGAGGGGACATTACCGCAGGAAGATTTGCCGAATCTATCAGTTTTCCTTTCAAAAAGCTTACTGCCTCAAGTCCGGCTTCTTTACCTGCATGCTCCGGGGCAAGACCGGCCCAGTTCTTGGCAAAGCTGAAACCAAGCCCTTCTTCCGCCTGACCGTCCTTTTCGCAGATGGCTTCTACATAAACACCGCAGTAGTTGCTTTTATAACTGCAGTTGATCCCCTTGGAGCTAACAATGGTTATCTCCGTTTCAGAGTCAACATAAGCTGCGGAACCAGTCTTGGTTATAAGGGGGCTTGCCCTGTATGCAGCGTCTTCAGCCGCTAACGCCGTTCTTATTTTTTCTTCCGGCGTCTTGTTCTCGATCGCGGCATCGAACAGCGTTATCTCTTTAAGCGGTGCGTCCGGACTTATAAATCCGGAAAATGGGTCCCGAGGCATGAAGGCGCTGCTTGCTGCTGCTTGTTCAATGAGCGTCTTAAGATCGCTGGAATTAGAAAAAGAAAAACCGGTTTTCTCATCCTTAATAACACGGGCTGCGCAACCTGTTACATGGCCACTCTCTATAGATTCAATTTTTCTGTCCTGGATATTAATGCGCAGACTTTTGCTGCGGCTGATGTAGAGCTCGCACTCAAGTCCCGAAGAGGCGATCTCCTTTTGCGCCCGGCGGCGGAGGTCCATATTATCAGTCCGCCTGTACGGCAGTTATAGCCGCCACATTGACTATGTCATCAACGCTGCAGCCTCTTGAGAGATCGTTTATAGCTTTGGCGCAGCCTTGGAACAGCGGGCCCAGCGCCATTGCCCCGGCCAGGCGCTCGGTAAGCTTATAGGCTATGTTGCCCGCTCCCAGGTCCGGAAAGATCAGAACATTGGCTCTGCCCGCGATCTTGCTCTCGGGTGCCTTTTTCTTGCCCACAGAGACGATCAACGCCGCATCCGCCTGCAATTCACCGTCTATTTGAAGGCTGGGCTCTTTTTCCTGGGCAAGTTTTGTGGCCGCTGCCACTTTGTCCACCGACTTTGCTCTTCCGCTGCCTTTTGTCGAAAAGGAAAGCATTGCTATCCGGGGCTCTTTTCCCACAAGCTTTCTGAAGGAGGAGGCCGTAGAGATCGCAATGTCGGCAAGCTGCTTTTCGTCCGGTTCGGGGACAACCCCGCAATCCGCGTAGAAAAGAACACCGCCCGGAACGACCGACCGGTCTTTAAGCACCATAGCAAAAAAGCTGGATAATATGGAAATGCCCGGCTTAAGTCCTGCCGAATAAACAGCCGCCTTTATCGTGTGCGCTGTCTCATGGCTGGCTCCCGACACCATCCCGTCGGCATCTCCTTCGGCAAGCATCATAGCGCCAAAGAAGGGGAAGTCTTTCTTTAAAAGGTCCTTTGCTTCCTCGAACGAGACAGGGTGTTTGCGCTTTTCCATGTTCTTGGCATAGATCTCCGCGTACCTGTCCAGTTTTGGGTGTTTGTCAGGTTCCGCTATTTCAGAAGCCGAGATGTCTATTGAATTTTCTGCCGTATTTCTGTGTATTTCTACTGTATTTCCTACAAGGATCACCTTTGCAAGTTTGCTTTTTGAGATGAGTTCCGCGGCCTTTAGCACCCTGAGGTCTTCGGTTTCCGGAAGTATTATCCTTTTTTCCAGCTTTTTGGCTTTTGTCCAGACATTTTCCAGAAATTCCATGACAAACTCAATATATCAGAACTTCATCAGCTCTTCAACCTTGTCGAGCGCTCGAAGGTCCTTTGCGGCAAGCAAGTCCATCAAATGCATCCACAGCCCGTAGGTCACCTCGCAGTCCCCCATTGCCCTGTGGGCGGATGGCGCCGTGATCCCCAGATGTGCGGCGATGGTCCCAAGTTTATAGTTCTTGAGTCCGGGGATGAGTTTTCTTGCCAGTTTAAGCGTGCAGACGATACGGTTCTCCAGTTTCTTTTTCAAATGTTTGTCGATGTGGTGGCTCAGAAATGGAATATCGAAATCACTGTTGTGGGCAACCAGCACATGGCCTCCGGAAAAAGCAAGAAAATCTTCGAGCGCCTGCTCAACAGACGGCTTTCCCTTGAGCATTTCATCGTAGATCCCGGTTATTTGAATTATGCTGGGAGGAAGGTCCTGCGGACAGCTTATGAGCGTCTGCCATACATCCTTGGCCGTTTTGCCTTCTGTCTTGATGGCTCCTATCTCTATTATCTCGGATGTCTTTGGCTCAAGCCCGGTCGTTTCTATGTCGACTATCACATAAGGTATCTTATCGATCTCTTTCTGCCTGCGCAGGCGGGATAGAAAAGGAAAATCCTTTTCCAGTTTTAGGAACTCCCCGTCCTTTAGGAGATCTGACATAATTCATATTTCCTGCTTCCCAGGCCTATCTGCTGCGCATAATCAAGTTGAACGGTGTGCTCTATCTCCGGCCAGGTCTTTTTGATAATGTCGGTCCCGGCTTTATTATTGACAAGATCGATGCTTGCCTGGTCTATTGCAACAGGATCAAATGAAGCCAGAACGCCGATATCTTCAACGATGGGGGCTCCGTTAAAGTTCCAGCAGTCGCAATTGGGCGACACATCGATGATGAAGTTCATGTAAGCGCATTTTTTGCCTTTGACCGCTCCGGCAAAATACTCCGCCATTTTTTCCTGTACCGACCTGGATGACCCGTTCCATTCCATGGAGATAGCGGAGAAATTACAGGTAACTATGCATTCGGCACAGCCTATGCACCTGCTGCCGTCTATAATGGCCTTTCCGTCGGCCATTTTGATAGCATTAACAGGGCACCATTTTGTGCAGAGCTCGCAGCCGGTGCATTTTTCGCTGTCAACTGCGGGATGAACATCGGCGTGCATCTGCTGTTTTCCGGAGCGCGAACCCAGCCCCATCCCCACATTCTTAATGGCCCCGCCGAACCCTGTCAATTCGTGTCCTTTAAAATGTGACAGGACCACCATTGTTCCAGCATGGAGAACTTCTGAGGCGATCTTGACTTTTTTAAAATGTTTAAGGCCGACCTCTACCTCGATAAAACTTTTTCCCGTTAATCCGTCCGCTATAATGACCGGGGCAAAATCAAAGCCGTGCGCCTTAGCGGTGGCAAGGTGGTCCACAGAATTCCCCCGGGTGCCTTTGTAAAGCGTATTGGCATCGGTCAAGAAAGGTTTTCCTTTAAGCGAGGCTATCTTTTCGACAATAGGGGAGATATTGCCGGGCTTTACATAGGCCTTGTTCCCAGTCTCTCCAAAATGGACCTTTACCGCCACAAGCTCGTCCGGCTTTACCAGTTCGTCAAAGCCAGCCGCCTCAAATAGCCGCTGCAGGCTGCTGCTGTTTATCTTGTCTGCGGCAATAAAATGGACTTTGGATGGCATCTCAATAAACTTCCGGCCTTCTGTCTTTTTCTATCGGTATCCTTTTATTGGCCTCGTCCACTGTCGACAGGTCAATCTGCGCGGTTAGCACTTCTTCCCTGTGGGAGGCTTTTTCTATGATCTTGCCGAAAGGGTCATAGATAACCGATTCTCCAGGGTATTCGTATATCCTGTCTCTTCCGATCCTGTTGCAGCCCGCCATAAAACAATGGTTCTCTATGGCCCGCGCTTTTAGCAGGGTAAGCCAGTGGTCAACTCTTTTGGACGGGAACTGCGCCGGGACAAAGACCAGTTTTGCCCCTTTTTCCCAGTATTTTCTTGAAAGTTCCGGGAATCTGATGTCATAGCATATTTCGGAGGCCGTTATTGCTCCTCCCGCCTCAAAAACAGGCATTTTCCTGCCGTGGTCAAAGTGTTCATGCTCTCCCGTGGGGGAAAAGATGTGTATCTTGCGGTAAGCTCCGATCTGTTTTCCTGACGGGTCAAATACAAAAGATGTATTGTAAACCTTTCCCCCGTCGTTTTCGGGGATGGAGCCCCCAAATACCCACGCGCCACTTCTCTTTGCCCAGCCGGTGAGAAAACCAATAGTTTCTTTATGCCAGGTTTTTGATATGGCAGGGAGGTCGTCATAGGCAAAACCGGTGGACCACATTTCGGGAAGGCAAATGAACTCGGACCTTCTCTGGGCGGCTTTCTCGAACAGTTTCGCGGCCCGGTCCAGGTTGTGAGACGGATCAGCAGTCTTTATGTCCATTTGAAGGAGAGAGATCACCCGTTTTTTCATTTTCAATTTTGTCCCGACGCTGAAGCGTCGGCTCCTTCATATTGATGTTCATTGTGCAAGGGACTTTACCTTTCTGACGCAGTCCAGCGCGTTCTTTACCTCTATCATATCCTGCCAGGTCAGCCATTTGGGAGAGCCTTTTTCTTTTGACGGGTTCCTAAGCAGGTATGACGGGTGAAATATCGGCATCACAGAAATATCAGTTCCTTCCAGTTTTGTCCAGTTGCCTCTTATCCTTGACATGGGAGCATCGTTCTTAAGCACGACCTTGCAGGCCGGAGAGCCCGTCAGGATCAGTATCTTGGGGTTCACATATTTTATCTGAGCCTCAAGATAGGGATAGCAGGCGTCTGTTTCTTCTCTTAAGGGAGCCCTGTTCTCGGGAGGCCTGCATTTTACGATATTTGTGATATAGACTTCATTGTTCCTGTTAATGCCCACGGACTCAAAGATCTTTGTCAGCAGCTGGCCGGCTCTTCCGACAAAAGGGATTCCCTGCTCGTCCTCATCGGCTCCCGGACCTTCGCCTATCAGCATAAGGTCGCACGGAACCGGGCCTGAGGAAAATACCACTTTTTTGCGTTTTTTAGAAAGCGCGCACTTTTTGCAGGAAAGACATTCTTCTCTTATCTTTTGGTAGGCGGCAAGGTCCATTTGTAAAAAATATAGCACTAATAGGCAGAAATTTCTACCTGAATTTGACGATGTATAAATAGAGGGGGGCAGGGTCTCTTAAGACTCTGTCTTTTGATCATGAGACTACGCATATATGCTCTTGAAGCGCGCTCGCGAAAAAGAGGCAGACTGGTGGGCACTATCTCTTACGAGAGAATGCTGCTTAAGGTCGCGGCCGCTCACCCTGTGGTCAAGCTATTGGTGCAGCGTTCTTTAAAAAGAATGCAGGGAGCAAAGGCCTCCATAAAGAGCAGAAGAACAAGGACTGTCAGGCTTCATACCCCGCGGTTCGTTGAGGTGCTCGGAATAGAATGCTGGAAAAAGGGCCTGATTGTAGAGATCGAGCGCTGAGGCGCTTTCACCGTGCTATAATTTCCCTATAATGGCTGTCAAATTGTTCGACACCACTTTGCGCGACGGCGCCCAGACCGAGGGGATCTCTTTTTCGGTCGAGGATAAAATAAAGATAACAAAGCTTCTGGATTCTCTGGGCATACACTTTATTGAGGGGGGCTGGCCCGGTTCAAATCCAAAAGACATCGCCTATTTCGAAAGGATAAAAGAAGTCCCTCTAAAGAATTCCACTATAGTTGCTTTTAGCAGCACAAGGCGGCCGGGCGTTTCAGTTGAGGCGGACAAGAACATCGAGACTCTTATAAACGCCGGAACTAAGGCCGTTTCCATCTTCGGCAAAAGCTGGGATTTTCATGTGGTGGACGCTCTAAAGACCACGCTGGAAGAAAACCTTTCTATGATATACGATACGGTGGCCTACCTCAAGGGCAAAGGCAAAGAGGTGTTCTATGACGCCGAACATTTTTTTGACGGTTATAAGGCCGATCCCGAATATGCCCTTAAGACGCTGCTTGAGGCTGAAAAGGCAGGGGCCGATGTCCTTTGTCTTTGCGATACCAACGGAGGAACTCTGGCCTTTGAGGCTCAAAGGATCATCAATGAGGTGAAAAAACATGTGACAAAGCCGCTTGGCATCCATGCTCATAATGATTCGGAATGCGCGGTTTCGGTCTCTGGAATGGCCGTTCACTGCGGCTGCGCCTATGTGCAGGGCACCATGAACGGTTACGGGGAAAGATGCGGCAATGCCAATCTGTGCTCCATCATCCCGATAATAAAACTGAAGATAAAGGACGACTGCATATCGGACGCCAACCTTGCAAGACTTACAGAAGTGGCAAGACATATAAGCGAGATAGCTAACCTGCCTTTGCCGCCTCACCAGCCTTTTGTGGGCAGGTCAGCTTTTGCCCACAAAGGCGGCATTCATGTAAGCGCGGTGCTCAAGCATCCAGAGACCTATGAGCATATAAAGCCGGAGCTGGTGGGCAACGGCCGCAGGGCCACCATCTCGGAATTGTCAGGTGTCAGCAACCTGATGTTCAAGGCCAGGGATTTTGGAGTAGACCTTAAAAAGGATTCTCCCCATGTCAAGGACCTGCTTGCAAAACTTAAGCAGATGGAGCACGGAGGCTATCAGTTCGAAGAAGGGGAAGCCTCTTTTGAGGTGCTCTTAAAAAAAGAGCTTGGTCTTTTCAAACTTCCTTTTGAATGGCATAAATTCGATGTTCGCTCGGTCAAAGAAAAGAACAGAAAAATGTGCGTTGAGGCAAGGGTCGAGATAAAGATAGGAAGGAAAAAGATAAGGGCAAAAGGGCAGGGCAACGGCCCCGTCAATGCCCTTGATGAGGCAGTGCGCGGCACTTTGATGGACAGGTTCCCTGCCGTCAAAAGAATGAAACTTACCGATTACAAGGTCAGGGTCCTTGACAGCTCCGACGGCACTGCGGCAAAGGTCAGGGTCCTGATAGAGTCTTCCGACGATAAAAGCTCCTGGGGCACGGTCGGGGTATCCTCAAATGTGATCGAGGCCAGCTGGCTGGCACTGATAGACAGTATCGAATATCGCCTCATGAAAGAGGGCATTTAATGAACCTCCCCTTGTCGGCAAAAATAAAGGACAACGGAACGCTTGAGATCGGAGGCTGCGATGCGGCAGAGCTTGCCGCTGAGTTCGGGACGCCTCTTTATGTGATCGACGAATTGACCGTGGCAAAAAAGTGCCGCCTCTACACCGACGCTTTAAAAAAGCATTATCCTGATTCACTGGCCATTTTTGCCAGTAAAGCCTTTTGCGTGTCAGGGATACTGAAGCTGGTCCACGAGCAGGGCCTTGGGATCGATGTTTCCACATCGGGAGAGCTCTACACCGCTCTTAAGGCCTCCTGCGACATGGAAAAACTGTTCTTTCACGGCAACAACAAATCTGTTTCCGAAATAGCCTTTGGCATAAAGTCCGGGGTCGGGACTTTTATCGCGGACAATACTGACGAGATCGGGATGATAAGCCAGGAGGCCGCAAGACAGGGAAAAGAAGTTAGAGTGATGCTGAGGATAAATCCCGGAGTGGAGGCCCATACGCATGATTTTATAAGGACGGGAATGACGGATTCAAAGTTCGGCATACCAAAGGAAGAAGCCCTCAAAGCCGTAACTTTGCTAAAAAGCCTCAAAGGCCTTGAGTTTGCAGGGCTTCATTCCCACATCGGTTCCCAGATCTTTGAAAAACAATCCTTCTGCGCCGAGATAGATGTCCTTGCAGAACTGGCGTCTCAGATCAAAAAGTCACTGGGACTTGACTGCGCCGGCCTTGACCTTGGAGGCGGTATCGGGATAAGGTACACTTCCCAGGACGAGGACCCGTCCATCGAGGATTTTGTTGAGTGCATGGCGGCCAGGATAAAAGACAACTGCCGCAGACATAAACTAAAAGAACCGCATCTGATCCTGGAGCCGGGAAGGTCCATAATAGCCGAGGCGGGAGTAACGCTTTATGAAGCGGGAGCGGTCAAAGAGATCCCGGGAATAAGGAAGTATGTTCTGGTGGACGGAGGCATGGCTGATAATCCCAGACCGATACTGTATCAAGCAAAATATGAAGCGCTTGTCGCAAACAAAGCCGGGCAGAAGCCGCAGGAAAAATACACCATTGCGGGAAAGGCCTGCGAGTCCGGTGATATTCTGATAAAAGACATTAAACTGCCCAGGATAGAAAGAGGCGACATCATTGCTGTTCTTTGCACGGGGGCCTACAATTATTCCATGGCCAGCAACTATAACAGGCTGATACGCCCGGCGGTTATCGGAGTTAAAGACGGACGTCCCAGGCTTATCGTAAGGAGAGAGTCAAACGAGGATCTTGTGAGGAACGACCTGTGACAATACCATTCGGGATCTCGCTGATAGACCTCATCGATATCATCATCGTGTCGGTCATTCTGTACCAGATCTTTGTTTGGCTAAAAGGAACGGCCGGGATGCAGCTTCTTCGCGGGCTTCTGATAATCTTTGCGGTCTATTTCCTTGCCCAGCAGCTGGGGCTGCGCACGCTCAACTGGCTTATGGAAAGATTTGTCACCATCATTCTGATCGTAATAATAATAGTGTTCCAGCCGGAACTGCGCAGGGCGCTCGAGAGAATAGGCAGAGGACGGTTCCTTTCCAAGTTCGGTATCTCGCTAGGCACCAAGGGCAGCGCCGTGGTGCGCCAGCTTATCGATGCCGTAGAAAAATGCGCGCAGGAAAAGATAGGGGCGCTCATTGTCCTTGAAAGGAACACAGGACTTAACGAATTTTTGGAGTCCGGAATAAAAATAGATGCCCCGGTCAGCGAAGAACTGCTGATAACCATTCTTACTCCGCAGACACCGCTGCACGACGGCGCCATCATTATCCAGGGCGACAGGATCGCGGCGGCGGGCTGTCTTCTTCCGCTTTCGGAAAGCAGGCTCATAGACAGGCGTCTGGGTACCCGTCATCGGGCTGCGGTGGGAATGAGCGAACAGTCCGATTCTCTTGTCATCGTTGTCTCCGAAAGGACGGGGACTATCTCCGTAGCGGAGAACGGCTATCTACAGAGGTTCCTCAGCAAGGAACTGCTGGAAGAAAGGCTCTTTGACCTTTACAAAACCGATTCCCACAGGTCCAAATTCGCTTTCTGGAAAAAGAAGGAATAAAATGCCCCGCTTTCCTGCTTCCGGTCTTCTTCAAAAGAAAAGCGCCGGTGAAAAGATCACCTGCCTTACCGCCTACGACGCTTTTACGGCCCATGTGCTGGAAGAAGCCGGCCTGGACATCATCCTGACGGGTGATTCTCTGGGCAATGTCGTGCTTGGCTATCCTGACACAAGGCAGGTGACGATAGAGGACATGATAAGGCACACGGCCGCGGTCAGGCGCGGAGCCCAAAAGTCTTTCATAACAGCGGACCTGCCTTTTGGTTCGGTTTCTTCTGGAAATCAACGGATAAAAAAAGATTCGATAAGGTTGATAAACGAAGCGGGCGCGGATGCTGTAAAGATCGAAGGGGTTTTTGAGCTTGAAGCCATAAAAGAGCTGGCTGCTTTAGGCATCAATGTTATGGGGCATTTGGGATACCTTCCGCAGAGCTGCAGCCGTCCCGCTCTAACGGGCCGCGACGCAGAAAGCGCAAAAAAACTTGGCGAAGAAGCGCTGCTCCTGCAGCAGGCGGGAGTTTTTGCTGTTGTCCTGGAATTGGTGGAGGAGAACACGGCCTCTGCTATCTCAAAAAACCTTAACATACCGACTATAGGGATCGGATCAGGTAAGGGCTGCGACGGGCAGGTTTTGGTGACAAATGACATTACTGGGCTGACTTTTGGAAAGGTCCCGGGGTTCGCAAAAAAATATGATGATCTGGGCACCAGGCTCAAAGCCTGTGTGAACAATTTTGTCAGCGATGTTAAGAACTCATCTTGAACTGGGTGCGCAGGTAAAATCCCTTACAAAGTCTTTCAGGTATTTCTTGATGTTGTTCAGGTCCGCGGTATAATAAATGAATTTTCCTGCCTTGACGCAGGATACAAAGCCGGCCCTCTTAAGCAGCGCCAAGTGATAGGATACGGTCGCCTGGCTTGCAAAAAGGTGGCTGTTTATCTCCTGGACGCACAATTCCTTTCCAAGCAGCAGTTCAAGTATCCTAAGCCTTTCGGGATTGCCCAGGACCTCAAGATAAGCACCGTACTTTTGGCTAAGAAGGTTCAAACCGGCCTCCTTTTACGAACCCAGGATATCGGTAAGGATCTTTACGGATTCTTTTAGCGCGGAAAGGGCGTCCTGCGGACTGAGGTTGTCAAGTATCTTGTCAACGGGTTTTGAAGGATCGGCAATAAGAGGTTCCAGCTGCTTTTTTTCTATCTTGATCTGGACGGATTTGAGCACCTCATCAAAGGCCTTTTCAGGTTTTTGCGTAGGCGAGGACCTAAGAGATGAAAAATAGTCCAGCAGGAACTTTTCCTTGGGGACCCGTGTGTCTTCGTATACCATTAGTTTTTTCTCCTCAGTATTCTTATCGCGCCAACCCCCCCTCAACTTGCATAGAGGCGGGAGTTCAAGAACCCTCACCCCGGCCTTCGGCCACCCCTCTCCCAGAGGGAGAGGGGCCTACCTTGCATAGACCCGTACATAAATGTAAAATGAAATTACTGCAGGCTTGCCCCGAGCGAGCGGCTTGTGCCGAGCGAAGTCGAGGCATAGCGAGTCGAGGGGCCCTCGTAGCCCCTCGACAGGCTCGGGGCAAAGTGCAGTTTAATTAAACGGTGCATTGATCTCGATGCACAGAGCGAACGAAATGAGTCGAAGTGCCCTCGTAGCTCAATTGGATAGAGCAACGGTTTCCTAAACCGGAGATTGTGAGTTCAAATCTCGCCGAGGGCAAGAACTCGCTCTGCGAGTTCTCCTTGTCCTTGTTCTTGTCCTGTGCGGCGAGTTAGGACAAGGACGAGAACAAGAGAAAGAATGAAAAAAAATATCATCCTGATAGGCTTTATGGCCACCGGAAAGACCGCGGTAGGGAAAGCGCTTGCAAAAAAGCTGAAGTTTAAGTATGTTTCGACCGATGACCTCGCAGAAAAAGCCGCAGGAATGAAGATACCGGAGATCTTTAAAAAATATGGAGAAAAGCGCTTCAGGAAGATCGAAACAAAAGTCCTTAGTGCGCTAAAGAAAAGTCAAAATGCCGTGATCTCCTGCGGAGGCGGCATAGTTATAAGCGCAGGCAACAGAAAGGCCCTCAAAAAACTGGGTACGGTGGTCTTGCTTAAAGCTTCTCCGGCTGTCATTAATTCCAGACTTGGCAGGCTCAAGAACAGGCCTATCCTGGACATAAAAAACCAGAAAGAGAGGCTGGCCCAGATCAAAAGGCTTCTAAAAAAAAGGGAGGATTATTACAAAAAAGCAAAGAACTTCACTATTGACACCGCAGGCCTTACCCCTTTAAGGGCTGCTGCTGTTATCTCAAATAAATTATCTCTTTACATATAAATGCTAAGGTGGTATCTTAATAATCGGTCTACAATGCGGAACCTAACAAGAATATATGCTGCTGTTTTTGCTCTGCTGTTCCTTGGATTTGCCCAGGCGGTCTTTTCCGCAGAAGCCATTGATATAGGCGCCGGCGCAAGGTCAATAGGTATGGGCAGGGCATACAACGCTGTGACCGCGGACGGATATTCGCTTTTTGCAAATCCTGCCGGCATTGCCGGACTAAACTCTATACAAGTGGTCAGCATGTATGGAGAATTGAGCGGGGATGTGTCATACACCCAGCTTGGCGCCGAATTCCCGACCCAATACGGTGTATTCGGGATAGGATATGCAGGAAGCAAGGCGGGAGAGATAGTTGTAAGCACTGTGGACGCCACGGGCAGGATCGTTCCGTTCACCACCTTTAACTACGGGAACGACCTTTACCTTTTCAGTTACGGCAACAAATATAAGGACAGATTAGACTACGGCATAACATTAAAATCCTTCAGAAAGGGAAGCAGCCAGATACAGGGAGGGGAGGGCACAGGCATGAACGCTGATGCTGGCCTCACTTATCAGGTAGATAAAAGGTTCCGTTTAGGCCTTTCGCTGCGCAACATTATGATGGGAACCCTCGGGGCTATAAAATGGGGGAACGGGTATGTGGAACAGCTTCCCATTGAGCTCAAGCTTGGGCTCGCGCTCCAGCCCAGAGAGGACATTCTTTGCCTGTTCGATGTCAACTCAAAATCGGAATATCCTTCCGATGCCAAGGCGGGAATAGAGTGGAATATCAATAAGAACTTTTCTCTGAGGGCGGGGGCCGAACAACTGGCCGCAAGCGATTATTCCAGGTATATTAATTACAGCGCGGGGGTGGGTGTCAATTACGGCAGCATAAAGTTCGATTACGCGTATTATTATGACACGATACTGTCCTACAATTCCAGGCATTTTATATCATTTGCCGTAACTGACATCGGTAAGAGGCAGGAAGCCGCAAAATCGGCCCTTCGGGAAAAGAAACCAGCTGCTTTGGCAGTTGCAAAAAAGATCACCATACCGGATGTGCCGGATCCTCACTGGGCCAGCAACGCGGTCCAGTATGTTGTTAGCAGAAAATATCTTTCTCTTTATCCAGACGGTCTGTTCAGGCCGGATAAGGATGTTATCAGGGCGGATCTAGCCACAGTTGTTCTTAAAGTAAAATACGGCGCGGTACCCAAGGACGCTTTAGAAATGTCATTTACGGATGTCCCTAAAACCTATTGGGCCAGAACGGCAATAGGCAAAGCGGCAGGGCTTGATCTGCTCAAGGGTTATCCGGACGGCACTTTTAAACCCAGCGGAAAAGTATCCCTGTTGGACGCGATACTGGTCTGTGTCAAACTTGGAGGTTTATCTCCGTCGGGCAAAGACCTTGCTGCCTATTCAAACATCTCCCCGAACCACTTTGCGGCGGCGCAGATCAAAGCGGCCAAGGACGCTGGTTTGCTTGATTATGTCACCTCGGCGTCTCTGCCAACAGAAAGACCTCTGACCAGGGCTCAGCTGGCCTGGATGTTATACAAATTAAAGAATTAGGGGTTTTGAAAACCTTCAGCGTTCAATAGTATATACCCCCTGTGTTATAATCTTTTCATGAACAAAACAAGGGTGAGGCTTAAGGGCGCTTCTTATGATGTCCTGATCTGCGACGGGGAAATGAACGCTCTTGGCAGGGCACTGAGGAACGCGGGGGCTTCCACCAAGATAATAGCAATTTCAGATTATAATGTCGGCAGGCTCTACGGCCAGGTCCTGAGACACTGCCTGCGCAGCTCCGGGTTTAAAGTCGAGCTTTTGCTTGTCCCCCCGGGAGAAAAGCAGAAATCTCTCAAGAACGCGGAAAAGCTCTATCACGCCCTGGCTTCCTTAAAGGCGTCCAAGGACTCCTCCATCCTGAGTTTTGGAGGAGGCGTGATAGGGGACCTTACCGGTTTTGTGGCCGCCACCTATATGAGGGGAATAAGGCTGGTGCATGTCCCGACCACACTTCTTGCAATGGTGGATTCTGGCATCGGCGGCAAGACGGGAGTTAACCTTGACGAAGGCAAGAACCTCGTGGGCTCCTTTTACCAGCCGTCCCTGGTGTTCTGCGATGTCTCGCACATCCTTACACTGCCTGAAAAAGAGATGAGGAACGGCCTTTCGGAGATCATCAAATACGGGGTAATAAAGGACCCTCAACTGTTCGCTCTGCTCGAAAAACACGTGAAAGGGCTAAAAAACCCGAGGCTTGACAGGCCCAAGGACTTCAAAGGCCTTATGCACCTCTGGGTCAGGATCATCGAGCGCTCCGCATCAATAAAGGCCAGGATAGTGGAACAGGACGAAAAGGAACAAAAAGGTCCGAGGATGCTGCTCAACTTTGGTCACACTGTCGGGCACGCCCTTGAGTCGCTCATGGGCTACAGCGGGATTTCGCACGGCGAGGCTGTTGCCGTTGGCATGGCTGCGGCATCCAGAGCAGCCTTAAAGCTGAGGATGCTAAGAAGTTCCGACCTTGACCGTATCATCTCCCTTATAGAGGCTGTGAATCTTTCTGCCAGGATACCCAAAAAGCTTAAAGCAGATGATATCATCTCAAGGCTGATACTGGACAAAAAGGTCAGGAACGGTAAGCTCAACTTTGTGCTGCCTCGCTTTATCGGCTCCGCCGTGATCCGCAATGATGTCCCTGTCAGGACCATAAGAGAAGCGCTTAAAGACACCGGAGCAAAATAATGGACCTTAAGGCTCAGATAGAAGCATTTGGCCGCAATTCGAGCGATTTTATCGGCAGAGAAGACCTTCTGGAAAAACTCAAAGAGGGCCGTCCTCTTAAGATAAAATGGGGCGCCGATCCTTCGGCCAGCGACCTCCATCTGGGACATACCGTAGTTCTGCGCAGGCTCAGGCTCTTTCAGGAATTCGGGCACAGGGTGGTCTTTATAATAGGCGATTTTACCGGCATGATAGGAGATCCTTCCGGCAAATCAGAAACCAGGAAGCCTCTTTCAAGGGAAGAAGTGATGAAGAACGCCGAAACATATAAATCGCAGGTGTTCAAGGTCCTTGACCCAAAGAAGACGGAGGTTGTCCTTAACAGCGCCTGGCTTTCAAAACTGGACCTTCCCCAAATAATGAAACTTCTTTCACAGTATACTGTGGCAAGAATGCTTGAGCGGGCGGACTTCAAGGAGAGGTTCAAGTCCAATAAAGAGATAAGCATAATCGAATTCCTGTATCCTTTGATGCAGGGTTATGATTCGGTGAGGATAGATGCGGATGTTGAACTGGGGGGACATGACCAGATCTTTAACCTGCTTGTGGGCAGGGAACTTCAAAAAGCTTACGGAAAAAAGCAGCAGGCTATCATCACCCTGCCGCTTCTCGAAGGTACCGACGGCAAAATGAAGATGAGCAAGAGCCTGGGCAACTATATCGGAATCAGCGAGCCTCCTAAAGAGATCTACGGCAAGACCATGTCGATACCGGACGAACTGATGATAAAGTATTTCGAACTTCTCACAGATCTTCCGCATGAAAGTGTAAAGGAGCTCGACAACGGTTTAAAAAGCGGGCGGATACATCCTAAAAAAGCCAAAGGGGACCTCGCAAAGCTCCTGGTCGAGCAGTTCCACGGCAAAAAAGCCGCGCAGGAGGCCGAAAAGGAATTTGAAGAAGTATTTAAGAACAGGGAGCTTCCCTTAGACATTCCCGTCCACAGGGCTGTGCTTGCGGAAGGGCCGCTTCTAATCACAAAAGTGCTCGTTGACGCGGGGCTTCTTCCTTCGGTGGGCGAGGCAAAAAGGATGATAAAGGGAGGCGGTGTCAAGCTTGACGGGGTTAAAGTTGATTCGCAGGACCAGGCATTCTCAAAAAAAGGGGGCTTTGTCCTAAGCATAGGCAGGCGCAGGCATGTGAAGGTGATATGCGAGTAGGACTTGGTTATGATGTTCACAGGCTGGTCAAGGGAAGAGACCTTATTCTCGGAGGAATAAAAGTCCCTTTTGACCGCGGCCTCAAGGGATATTCCGACGCCGATGTCCTTTTGCATGCCGTCATTGACGCACTTCTTGGAGCGGTATCAAAAGGCGATATAGGAAAGCATTTTCCCGTCGGAGACCCCAGGTTCAAGGATATCTCCAGTCTTGTTCTGCTTAAGACAGCCGGCAAAATTCTCAAGAAGGGGCGCATAAGGATAAACAATATCGACACGGTGATAATAGCCGAAAAACCGAGGCTTTCCTCTTTCACAGGCAGGATGGAAAAGAAGATAGCCTCCTGTCTTAAAATTGCGGCTTCAAAGGTCTGCGTCAAGGCCAAAACAGCAGAAGGTCTCGGCGATACAGGCAAAGGCAGGGCAATAGAGGCCTTTGCCGTCTGCCTTGTGGACACGGTAAAATGAACCCCTCGTTAAGAATGGCTCTGCTGGTGTTTTTGCTCCTTTTTGCCGCAGCCCCGCGTCCCCATTCCGAAGAACCCAAGCACAAGATAGAAGCGGCCAGGTTTTTTTCGGCCGGGGGAGGCGGAGGTGAGCTGATAATAGACGGAAGGACCACGATAAGGCTTTACTCCTCTTCGGAGGCGGGCACTCCGCCATATGAAAGGGCCGAAGAAATATCAAAGCGGCTCGATCGGCTTATTATGCGCGGGGCTCCCGTAGGAAAGATATCCCCGGCAATGATGGACGATGTTGCTGTCGGAATGGTAGGGGACGATCCCGTGTTCTCCGTTGAGCCGGGCGACCTTACAGGAACCTCAATTTCGCCTCTTATACTTGCCTATGACTGGTCCAACAGGATAAGGTCCGCTTTTAAGTCGCCCCTGATACCTCAGTATATCGTGGATGAGATAGTTAAAATAGAAAAAATGAGAGGCATCAGTGTCGAGGTGAGAAAACTTAAGTGGGGCAGGGAATCCGAGATACTCATTAACGGCAAAGTGGTGATGAAGACGACAGACACAGATCCCGAAATATCCGCCTATGACAGGGCAAGGGCTATCGCGCAGATGATAGAAGAGTCGATAATGGAAGGCAGCGAAGGCGACCGTGTAGTAACAGAGATACTTCCTGACGGGGATTACGGGATCCGGATCGGGGGCACGTCCATTTCACTGGTAGACAGGTACGATGCGCAGTATCACGGCAAAAAACTCTGGGACCTGGCCGCAGAATACGCCAACAACATAAGACAGGCGCTCGGAATGCGCAGCAGCCCTCTTGACCGGTTGTTCTCCGGCCTCAGCCAGACAGGAAAAGCCTCCTGGTACGGAGGGTTTTTCCACGGCAGGAGGACCTCGAGCGGGGAACGGTACAATATGCATGACTTTACTGCGGCCCACAGGACCCTTCCCTTTGGCACTAAGGTCCTTGTCACAAGACTGGACAACTATAAAAGTGTTGCCGTCAGAATAACCGACAGGGGGCCTTACATAAAAGGGCGCATAATAGATCTTTCGCGCTCCGCAGCGGAGGCTATCCAGATGCTTGGCAAGGGAGTGGCCCCGGTTAAAATAGAGGTGCTGGAAAAACCTGTTAAGAACAAGAATTAACCTGTATAATAGCATCAAGCAAAACAGTTGAAAGGAGAACATCTATGTCTGAAGTAAGAGGCGTCGGAGCCGGACAGCCTTCGCGGAGCGGTTCACAGCAAAACAGGCAGGAATTATTGAACAAGCTCTGTTCGGGCTCTTATTCTATAGAGGTCCGTACGGAAGCCGCCAGAAAACTTGCAGCGCTTGACAAAAAAGATGTGGTCGATTATTTGTTCGTTCTGGTCAATAAACGCACTTTTGCCGGCATCAATTATGTCAATACTCCGGCCACAAGAAGGGCTGCAATGGCAGTGCTTACTTATATAATGGAATACACCTCCCAAGCAGGCAAAGCCGAGAGGATACGGGGCCTGGCCGTAGAGATCGCGACCAAGAGATATGAATGGAAAAATGAGGATGCCGAAGTTATAAAACAATGCCTTGTCGCCATATCAAGGTGCAGCCCTAAGATATCTTCTCCGATCCTTAACTCCTTAAAGGACAAATATCTTATCAGCAACAAAGAAGGCATTTATTCCTGCCTTACTCAAATGCTCCTGAAACTTTCTTATTCGGGATATGAGCGTGTGCTCAGGATAAGAAAAGATCCGGCCGCAAGAACCGAAGCAAAAAAAACACTGGCCTCTATGCTGGACCACTATGGGTTAAGGCCGGGGGAGAACCTT
>Ga0265297_10000719_pt1 | contig 91782 bp, 91 predicted proteins | sample Munlanlwell13791_FD_192502 | JGI IMG/M metagenome (GOLD analysis project Ga0265297, IMG submission 192502) | Leachate microbial communities from a municipal landfill in Southern Ontario, Canada - Leachate well 137-91 | ecosystem: Engineered > Solid waste > Landfill > Unclassified | place... | reverse complement strand
TTAGTTTTCAATGATCGCAAACTCAAACTTAACCCCTCTTTTCAAGGCGTCTCATCGTTTGTGGACGGGAATTATAGGGGAATTCATAAACAATGTCAAGAGGTTTTTTGAAGAATATCGGATGATATGGCAAAAATAAACTTTTTTCTTTTTCATAAATATATAGAGTTGTAACAAAATTACTCATTATTCACATATTACACGTACAAATTACCTTTTATTACCAACCAACTGTTAATCGAACTAGAGTATAATCCTTTTATATTTTTATACAGTAAGGATAAATACATGGCTTTATATGATCGAGAATATGCACGGGAAGGTACTTTTGGCTACGAGAGCGCAAGTAGAAACGAAGCGCAGATCGTATCATTTGTCAAAGAGACCTATAAACTGTTTGCCGCTTCCATGCTGGCCGGCGGTGTAGGGGCATATGTCGGAATGCCGTTTGCAGCTGTCGTTGCGGCGAATTACTGGTGGATCGCGATCCCTTGGATGCTGTTTGGGATGTTCGGTCTTCAAATGATCAAAAACAAACCGGGCGTTAATATGATCGGTTTGTTCACATTTACTTTTGCAAGCGGTGTCATCATCACTCCGTTACTCAGCCATATCCTCGGAATGGCCGGCGGAGCAACAATCGTCGGAAATGCGTTTTTCATGACAGCGGCATTGTTCGGCGGTCTTAGTTTTTTTGCTATAAAAAGTGCAAAAGATTTTACATCGTGGACCAAACCGATGATGATCGCTTTCTTTATTATATTGGCGGTCTCGTTGGTCAACGTCTTTTTCTTAAAAAGTCCGATTCTCTATGTCGCTATTCAAGCGATCTTTTTGATCGTCATCAGCATCATGGTATTGATCGATACCCAAAACGTTATTCGCGGTGCCTATGAGACACCTATGGACGGAGCGATTGCACTCTATCTTGATTTCTTCAATCTCTTTATCACTCTCCTCCAAATTTTCGGAATTTTTGGTGGCAGCAGCGACGAATAACATCCTCCCCCCGGAACTCTACCGGGTGGCGGATGCCAATCTCAACCGCCTCAAAGAGGGGATACGTGTGATTGAGGATATAGCGCGCTATGTTCACAATGACAAGTCTCTCTCAACAAAACTCAAAACCCTGCGCCATCTATGCCGCATCGAACCGCTTGAAATGCTTCTCGCATCACGGGACAGTATCAATGACGTTTTACGCCCGACGATACAAAGCGAAATGAACCGTACCGATCTGCGATCCATACTAATCGCAAATTACAAACGAGGGCAAGAGTCTTCGCGGGTTTTGGAAGAGCTTTATAAGATTGTAGACCCGAATTTGAGCGAACAGTTCAAGCAGATCCGTTATGAACTCTATACATTAGAAAAAGAGAACCTGCTAAGCGTGGGTAACTAGAGGCATTGAAATTCAAAAAAATCATAATTATCGGAGCAGGCCCGGCAGGATTGATGGCGGCCGATATTTTATCCGCACGCGGCATGAGAGTGGATATATATGAGTCAAAGCCGTCTGTGGGGCGGAAATTTCTCATGGCGGGCAAAGGGGGGCTGAACATCACCCACAGCGAGCCGATGGATGATTTACTCCGCCGCTACGATCAAAGCGATTGGCTCGAACCCATGATCCGTGCCTTTGATGCGGATGCGATTAGAGGATGGATGGAGAGCTTGGGCGTTGCTTCGTTCGTCGGGACATCGGGAAGAGTGTTTCCGACCGAAATGAAGGCCGCACCGCTGCTGCGAAGATGGCTCTCTTCGCTGAAAAAACGGGGTGTGCGGGTCCATTGCCGCCATTATTGGCAAGGATTTACCGATAAAGGGAGTTTACGGTTTACGAGCGCAGAGGGGGAGAAAAGGGTAACCGCCGATGCGGTTGTTTTGGCTTTGGGGGGTGGAAGCTGGGCCAGTTTGGGCTCGGATGGGGCGTGGACAGCCGTATTAGCAGGCAAAGGTGTGGCCATTGCCCCTTTGCTTCCATCCAACTGCGGCTTTAAGGCGGCGTGGTCTCCCTTCATGCAACCCCACTTGGGGACGCCGTTAAAAAATATTTCGGGCTGGGTTAAAGGGGACGAAGCGGATATCAGCTCCTCCGAAGCGGTTTTGACGACCTACGGCATTGAGGGGGGATTGGTGTATGCACTCTCTCGTCCCCTGCGTGAGGAAATTATCGCCCATGGCTCGGCAACGCTCTATTTAGACCTTTTGCCCCAAATAAACGAAACTGCTTTAACATCACGACTCACTCCATCGGGCAAACAATCGTGCGAGAATACGTGGCGCAAAGCGGGATTGGAGAACGTTAAAGCGGCCCTCATCCGGGAAATCTTGCCAAAAAGCAAATGGTCCGACCCCCTCACTGTTGCGGCGTGCGTCAAAAGATATCCCGTCACACTTACCGCAATGCAGCCCATCGATGAAGCGATCAGCACGGCAGGCGGAGTGTTGCGTGAAGCACTCAATGAAGATCTTATGCTGCATGCCCTGCCGAATGTGTTTTGCGCAGGCGAAATGCTCGATTGGGATGCACCGACGGGAGGGTATTTGCTAACCGCATCGTTTGCAAGCGGACGATTTGCGGCCCATGGTATTTTGAAAATGCTCCTTGGATAAGCGGGATTGATCTGCCGGATCAGTGGCGGCACTCGCCGTCGTGGCAATGTTTTTGCTTCGCCAGATACTCTTCGGAGAGGTTGAGATTTGAACACGAATCGAGTAAACCGTACAATTCCATCTCCTGTCCCGTCAGGTGGCGGACTGTGTCTCCCTTCCCGTCAATAAAAACAAATATTTCGTACTTATGCTCATTCTTTTTAATATGCTGCGAAAAAATGACGTATTCGGCTTTTTTCAGCTCGGGGAAATTGTCGCATGTCGCAATATATTTTTCACACTCTTTATTGATCTTTTTGATTTCCAAAAATTCAGACTGAATCGCATCTCTCAAGACCGGCATCAAATTGGGCATAACATCTTTTAAATTATCGTATTTTTCGATCCCCAGCATAACATCCTCCTTTTCCGCACTCTATTATTAAGGATAGTATAACGTGTTGGATCAAAAATCGGTAAAATTCCGATACTAACTGATTTGAAAAGGGCTTCATGCAAACATTGGCACAACTCCGCGCAGGGAGCCTCAAAGGGATAAAGCATCTCACCCTCTGCGAAAATCTAAACTCTTTTCCCGAAGAGATATTCGAACTGGCCGATACGTTGGAAGTTCTGGATTTGAGCAACAATCTCCTCAGTGAGCTTCCCGATATGAGCAGACTCAAGCAGCTTCGAATCGCTTTTTTTTCCAAGAACCGCTTTATCACACTCCCCTCGTTCGTAGGATGTGAAAATCTCACAATGCTCGGCTTTAAAGCCAACCGAATCGAGACGTTTGACGAAGATATACTCCCGCACAGCATCAATTGGCTCATCCTGACCGATAATCGGCTCACCGCCCTTCCCCGCTCTATCGGAAAACTCACCAAACTCCAAAAGTTTCCCCTTGCCGGCAATATGCTGACATCTCTGCCCGAAGAGATGTCAGCATGCCGAAACCTCGAGCTCCTCCGCCTCTCGGCCAACCGACTCGAAGAGATCCCCTCGTGGCTGCTGAGTCTTCCGAAACTCTCGTGGCTCGCCTTTTCAGGCAATCCATACTGTGCAAATCAACAGCATACGCTCGAAGAGATCGCCTACGAAACGCTGGAAGTCAAAGAGCGTCTGGGTGCGGGGGCTTCAGGGGAGATATTCAAAGCCTACTCGCATACCTATGAAGAAGAGGTAGCACTCAAGCTCTTCAAAGGTGCCATCACAAGCGACGGCTATGCCCACGATGAGATGAATGCCTGCATGAGCACGGGCGAGCATCCGAACCTCATCAAGGTCCTGGCGAAGCTGGAGGGGAATGAGCGGCTGGGACTGCTGCTGGAGTATATCCCTGAGGTCTACCGAAACCTCGGGCTCCCTCCCGATTTCGAGACCTGTACTCGCGATACGTTCAAAGAGGAAAGCACTCTTAACCTAGAAACCATTCTCGAAATAGCCAAAGCGATCGCCTCCGCCGCCGCACACCTCCATGCACGCGGCATGATGCACGGTGATCTGTATGCCCATAATATCCTCATCAACGACGACGATCACTGCTATCTGGGCGATTTCGGCGCGGCGAGTTTTTATCAATCTCACGAAAAAGAATTTGAGCGAATCGAAGTACGGGCGTTCGGGTGTCTGCTGGAGGATATGCTTTCGCTGTGCCCCCTCAAAGAGGGAGAAGTCTATGAGATGCTTGAGAAGCTGAAAAACAGATGTATAAATGAAAATACCGAGGAGAGGCCGCTTTTTAACGAAATGGTATTTTAGAAACGAATAATCTATCCACATTTTGGCTACGGAAAGCTTGGAGTAAGTCCTCTTGGCCACCGATTACGCTTACTAAACGTACTACAAAGAGTTTGTGTTAGGTAATAACTTATCCAGGCAATAGGTATGAACATAAATAATCCCATTCCCCCTTGTGCACAGCCTGCACCAGTACATTTCAATTGGATCTCATATTCCGCAAGAAATACCAAAAAAAATGCGATAATTCCACTCGAACTTATAAGAAGAGGCAACGCGAATAAAAAAGCTTGCAATTGATCTTTACGATTCAAATGCATAAACTTTTTTCCAAATATCGAACCAAACCCTTTAAGCATATTAGCAACCGGTTGGACACCAGCACCAAAAAGTATTACAATGAATTCTGCAGATGAATTATTAGATTTTGGAGGGAGAACAACAATAGAGAAAACTGCCAAAGCAAATAAAAATATCGCTAGATGATTTATTATCCATTTTAATATAAATGAATCGGACACTATTCCTCCTTCTGTGATTATCATAATTTAAAAATATGTAAAATTAAACATTTTTAAACATTCTATAGAAGATTACATAAAACTATACTATCTTATGACGTAATAAACACAACCTCAAATTCCAGATAATCCAACGGATATTCCCGCATCAGCGCTTTGGTCTGCGCCACATCGAGGACACGGCGTCCGCCGCTCACTCCGCTGCGCTTTATATAGCGGAACATCTCCCGTACCGTGTCAAACTCCAATACATACCGGACGATCTCGTATTCGGCTGAGAAATGGCGGTTCGCAATCCGGGTTACTTCGTCGGCGGATTTGAGGATCGGGGAGAGCCCTGCCGTCTCGTAGAGAGTCTTGAACGTACCGGAAGTAAAGATAGCGAGGGATACAGAACTGTGCAGGTTGCTGATCGATTGGAATATAGTGTCTAGGTTGTCCGCCCACTGCAGTGCCGAAGCGGAGTAGATGCGGTCATAGTGCAGTCCAGAGAGTTTCTCAAAGAGGGATGGGTCGTTAAAATCCCCGAGCATCAGCGTGACGTTCGAGGAGCGGGGATGATAGTCGAGCATCGTCTGGGAAAAATCGACCCCCGTAAAACTCTCCACCTCCCAATCAATCTGCGAAAAGAGGGTGCCGCTGCCGCATCCGAGATCGAGGATACGCTTGGGAGCCTCCGCTTGCGTATCGGTGACCAGTTTTTCGGCCACCTTGGCCTGAATGACGTTGTGCATCCCGTATACGGAGGCGTAACGGGAGAACTCTTCGCGTACCCTCATCGGCGGTTGACCACTAACGCTATAACAAACACGACTAACAGACACAGTACGATCGCCGCACCGCTGGGGAGGGAAAAGAAAAACGAAGCGCTCAACCCGATGAGCACCGAGACAAGGGCAATCGCAATAGAGAGGAGGGTCGTGCGGAAAAAGCCCATCCCGAAACGGATCGCCGCAACGGGAGGGATCACCATCAGCGCACCGATGAGCAGCGTCCCCACAACACGAATCGAGAGGGCGATAATCACCGCGATGATGCTCACAAGCATGAAATTAAGCCACATAACACGGATACCGCTGGCCCGCGCCACCTCTTCGTCAAAAGCGATAAAATAGAGCTCTTTAAAAAAGAGGATCAACAGCACCATCGCGAGTGAACCGAATATCGCCATGACCATCAAATCTTCGTTGCTCACCGAGAGGATCGAGCCGAAAAGATAGCTGAAAAGCGATGCGTTAAACGACCCCGAGATGGAGACGATCACGATGGCCAGGGCCAGCGAACCGGAGAGAAAGATCGCCAGTATCGAATCGGAGTACATCCCGTGGACACTCCGCAGATATTCGATCAGCCATGAAGCGATCAGTGACGCGGCGACGGCTATCCACAGAGGGCTCAGACCGAACAGCAGCCCTACGGAGACCCCGACGAGGGAGACATGGGCGAGCGTTTCGCTCAGGAGCGAATAGCGCCGCAGGACGATAAACGAGCCGCTCATAGCCGCTAAAAGGGCGATCATCAATCCGGCGACAAATGCCCGCTGCATAAAAGGGTACGTCAGCATATCCGTCATGGGCGGCTCCTAATGGTTGTGACTGACGATATGGGCGGGCGTTCCGTACAAACGGCTCATCTGATCACATCGCAGTATCTGTTGGGGTGTTTGGGAGAGGAGGAGAGTCTGGTTGACAAAAAAGAGTTTGGAGATATCCTCGGCGATCACCCCGACATCGTGGGTAATAAAGAGGATTGCGATCCGGCGGGTCGTATTCAAAAGACGCAGCAATTCGTAAAAACGGTGCTGGGACTCCACATCCACCCCGGTATTGGGTTCGTCCACGATCAAAACCTGCGGATGCGATGCCAAAGCCCGCGCGATCATCACCCGCTGACGCTGCCCTCCCGAAAGGTGGCCGATCAGGCGGTCGCGCAGATCGCTCACCCCCATCTGCTCCATCGACTCCTCGATCGCCTCTACGTCTTCGGAAGATTCAAATCCCAATATCCCCCGCTGCGCGTACCGCCCCATTGCGACCACTTCGCGCACCGTAGCGGGAAACGACGCGTCGACCAATGCCGAGCGCTGCGGGACGTACCCGATCCGGTGCCATGCACGGAATTTTCTCTGCTCCGTACCGAAAAGGGTAATCGTTCCCGAAGTAGGTTTCTCCAGCCCCATCAAAAGGCGGATAAGGGTTGTCTTTCCTCCGCCGTTGGGTCCGATAATGGCACAGTACTCCCCTTCTAAAATAGAGAGATTGACCGATTTGAGGATTTCGTTCCCGCCACGGGCGAAACTCAGATTGCGGACTTCAAAAAGGCTCGGGGCAAATTTCAACGACACTCCATAGCTTCGGTCAATTTGGCTAAGTTATCGCGCATAATCGACTCATAGGTTTGATGCGATTTTAACTCATCTTCGCTGATATTTTCGAGCGGTTGGAGCGACTCTGCCCGTGCACCGCTCTCGCGTGCGATCGTCTGGGCGACATTGTCATTAATAAACTCTTCGAAAAAGATCGTCTTTATCGCATGTTCTTTGACCGAAGCGATCACCTGTGCGATCACTTTTGCACTCGGCTGTTCATCCGAAGAGAGGCCGATCACCGAAACCGACTTGAGACCATTGGCATGCGCGAGATACTCGAATGCGTCATGATTCGAGACGAGGGTGCGGCTTTTACACTCTTTTAGCCCAGCGGCGTAGTCGGATTTGAGCTTTTCGAGCCGACCGATATACCCTTGGGCAGCACTCCGATACGTCTGTGCATTTTTGGGAAAGAGGCGTGAAAACTCCGATTCTATCGTATGCGTCATCGCGATCATATTGTCGATATCGAGCCAGTAGTGGGGGTCATAGGCTCCGTGGTCGTGTTCCCCTCCCATATTGTCACCGCCGTGTCCGTGTTCATGCTTAAGGAGGGTAACGTGGGTACTCATATCCACAACCTCTGTGGTTTTGGGAAGGGTCTCTTTCAGCGACTCTGCCCACGTCTCAAATCCGGCTCCGTTATAGATAAAGAGGGCGGATTGCGTGATCGCGGCGACCTGTGCCGGGTTGGGGGAAAACATATGCGCATCGCTTCCCGGCGGAATGATCGGACGGACATCGAGCGTCTCGCCCGCAACGGCATGTGCGACCTCATAAAGGGTGTAGGTACTGACCGAGACAATCGGTTTTTGAGCCGTGCCGGATTTGGCTTTTGGCATAAATAAACTGATCCCTGCCACAACGGCGATAATGATTATTCCAAAAATGACCAATCGTTTTGTTCGCATAGCTTGACACCTTTCATCACATTTGAAGTCGTATTTTAGTCTAATGCACGTTAAGTTTTCTCATGATTCTCCCCTTAATTCTTCGTACCGCCTTCCCCTTTCATCAGCCATTCATCTTCTCTATGCTATAATCGCGAACTTTTACTATTTTAAGGACAATCATGACAGGCATACTGCTCATCGTGCAAATCGTACTCGTAGTGATGATCACCATCGCGGTACTTCTCCAAAAAAGCTCAAGCATCGGTTTGGGTGCTTACAGCGGTTCGAACGAATCGGTATTCGGAGCCAAAGGGCCGGGAAGCTTTTTAGCCAAAGTGACTTTTTTCCTCGGATTCGTGTTCGTCGTCAATACGGTCGCATTGGGCTATTTCTACGCTCAGCAAAAAAACGAATCGGTCATCGACGCGATGGTCGACAAAACAGACGTTGCCGCACCGACGATTAATGTTGTAAACGATACCAATACTACCAAATAATTGCCTTAGGAGAGACCTATGTTAGACGAAGTGTATCAATTTTGTGAAGAAAAGATGCAAGGGAGCATCGATCATATGATCAGTGATTTCCGTACCCTTCGAACCGGAAAAGTAACGACAAGAATCCTTGATAATATTCGTGTTGAAAGCTACGGTTCAATGGTACCGCTTGACCAAGCGGGAAGCGTATTGGCGACCGACGCCACTACCATCACCATCTCCCCGTGGGAAAAATCGATGCTGAACGTCATCGAAAAAGCGATCATGAAGGCCGATATCGGCGTCAACCCGAACAACAACGGAAGCGAAATCAAACTTTTCTTCCCTGCGATGACGGTAGACCAGCGCCATGATGCGGTTAAAAAAGCAAAAGGGATGGCTGAAAACGCGAAAGTCGGAGTCAGAAATGACCGTAAAAAAGCCAACGACAAGATCAAAGTTCTCGAAAAAGACAAACTGATCACCGCCGATGAATCCAAAAGTGCTCAGGACAAAGTCCAAAAGATCACCGACAAATACATCACCAAAATCGATGACACGCTCAAGAACAAAGAGCAAGAAATCTTGACGGTATAACCATGGACGTAAAATCAATATATATGGATGCAGACGCTCTGCTTGAAGGGCACTTCAAGCTAAGCTCCGGCAACCATTCCCAGTACTATCTTCAATCGGCCAAAGTGCTCGAAGAGCCGAAAACGGCAAAGCTTCTCGCGGATGCGCTGGCGGTGCAAATCAATGCCAGCGGCCTTGATGTCGACACCGTCTGCGCCCCGGCACTCGGCGGTTTGATCGCCGGATTCGCCCTCGCGACCGCGCTCGACAAACGCTCTATTTTTGCGGAACGGGTCAACGGCGAGATGCAGATCCGCCGCGGATTTGAGATCAAAGCGGGTGAGCGCGTCATCGTATGCGAAGACATCATCACTACCGGCGGCTCGGCGATGGAAGCGGCAAAAGCGATCGAAGCACTCGGCGGCGTCGTCGTCGGATTTGCCGCTTTGGCCAACCGCGGATTCTGCCGCCGCAGCGGAAGCGCACTGGAACGCAAAGCCAACTGCTCCCTGCCCGATAACAAACCGCTGTTCGCGTTAGCCGATTTCGATTTTGAGATGTACGCACCGGAGAACTGCCCACTATGTGCCAACGGTTCTGAGGCAATCAAACCGGGGTCAAGAGGAAATTAATGTCCGCGAATCCTGATAATTTTAAAGTCGATATGGCGCACCTGCAAAAGGTGCAGCGTACCATCCGTAAAGCCGGAAATATTTTTCCCAATGAAAAAGAGCTCGTCAACACCCTTGAAGATCTTATCATCAAAGCGCAAGACGATACGTCACTTAACACCTACTACAATATGGCCCAATATCTCAAACAGCGCGTAAAAGAGCTCAAAAACCATTTGCCGCAGCCTGTCGAAGAGATCGATGTCGCACTCGAAGATTTAGACTGGTCTATCCGCTACCTGCAATGGCTTGTAGCCGAACAACCGACCCACTCATAGTTCGCAGTGCAATGCCTCGCTCACCAGGCGAGCTGCCACCTCTTTTTTCCCGTCAATCGTAATCGATATCGGCAATCCGCGCAATTCCCTTTTTTCTTCCAAACTCACCACTTTTACTACCAGTTTGACATTCGGAGCGTATCGGAGAATCGCTTCGCATATGAGCCTCTTTTTCTCCAGATTATCGAGGGTAATGATGACGCTGACCGAATCTTTGGTACACAGTTTATCTAAAATGGCACTCTTTGACATATCTCCAAAATAAACCTCTTGTCCGTCTTTCAGCGCCTCTTCAACGTGTTTATAGCTATTATCGGCGACGACATAGTCCACCCCTTCGGCACGGAGAGCTTTGGCAACAAATTTTCCGACAATCCCGTATCCGCAAACAATAATATGATTTTTTCGCCCCGGTAACATCGCAAAGGTTTCGGTAACACTTACGTCTTTGAAAAAATAGCTACTGATGAGTGCTAGGTGGGTCAAAATAAACGGCGTTGCAACGATCGACAAGACCACCACAAGCACTAACAGCTGTGAAAGCTCGGAGGGGATCAGATTATTGTTCCCCGCTAACGCAAAAATAGCAAACGAAAACTCCCCGACTTGCGAAAGGGCAACAGCCGTTTTGAATGCGATTTTCTTTTGCGAATGGATTCGGACGACGCCGAAAATAACAGCTGCTTTGATCGCCATGATACTGATTAAAAACGCCAATATCTCGAAAAAATGAAGCCCAAATAATCCCAAATCAATCTTCATCCCGACCGTAACGAAGAACGTCCCTAACAGGAGATCTTTGAACGGTGCGATATCGGCTTCAACTTTGTGATGGTAACGCGTTTCGGCGATAATCATTCCCGCTACAAACGCTCCCAGAGAGTAGGTGAATCCCGCAAACGAAGCAAGCAAAGAGGATGCAACGACGATAACCAAAACCGAACCCATGAAAAGCTCATCCACTTCACTGCTGGAGGAGAAATGAAGCAGCCATGTCATGACCCGCTTGCCGACAATAAAGAGCAATCCGACAATCACAACCGCACTCAATACCGTTTGTATCAGAACATCTCCGATATTTTTGCCATCCGAACTCAAAAAACCGATCAAAATCAAAATCGGAATGACCGCGATGTCTTGGAAAATTAAAATTCCGGTCGCTTTTTGACCGTAAGGACGGGCAATCTCTTTGGTCAATTTGAGATAACTCAACACCACTGCCGTCGAGGAGAGCGACAATGCCATCGAGGTGATCAATGCCGTTTCAATCGAAATATCCAGCATACCGTACGCAACGCCGAAAAAAAGGGTTGAGGAGACCACAACCTGCAATCCGCCATTGAAAAAGACATCCCGTTTCATCGTCGAGAGTCGCTGCAAAGAGACTTCCAATCCGATTGTAAACATCAAGAAAACAACCCCAAACTCGGCTATCATCGCCAGCGTATGCGAATCGGCCAGATGGCGAAGATCAAAGGCGTAGGCGACCGTGACCCCCGTAAAAATATAACCGATGATCTGCGAAATACCAAAACGTTTAAGAATCAGGTTGAGGACAATGGAGAACCCCATCGCGATCGTGACATAATAAAGCGCAGATTCCATGACGTCGATTTTCCTTTTTATAAGCGATAACAGTATATAATGGCTGACTTAAATTACGGCTCCTTTACAGTCGCCGCAAGTGCCTATTTGGCCTATTTTCACTCAAAACTATGATCCATAAGCTCAAGGAATGACTCATGACTAAGTATATTTTTGTAACAGGCGGTGTGCTCAGTTCACTCGGTAAAGGGATCACGGCGGCAAGTATCGGCGCACTCCTTAAGCACTCCGGCAAAGAGGTCGGTATGCTCAAGATCGACCCGTACATCAATGTCGACCCCGGTACCATGAGTCCGCTCGAGCACGGTGAAGTCTTCGTCACCAAAGACGGTGCGGAAACCGATCTGGATATCGGGAACTATGAACGGTTCCTCGATGCATCTTTTTTACGTACGAGCAATTTCACGACCGGTCAGGTCTACAGCAGCGTAATCGAACGCGAGCGAAGCGGTGGATACCTCGGACAGACGATCCAAGTCGTCCCCCATATCGTCGGCGAGATCGTTGACCGTATCAAAAAAGCGGGGGAAGGGCACGATATCCTCGTTGTCGAGCTCGGCGGTACCGTTGGCGACATCGAAGGGTTGCCGTTTATGGAAGCGATCCGGATGATGAAACATGACGACGAAGTAGAAGGGACATTTTTTATCCACGTCACCCTCATCCCCTTCATCAAAGCGGCCGGCGAACACAAAAGCAAACCGACCCAGCACTCCGTCCAGGAACTCCGCCGTATCGGTATCACGCCACAGATGATTATCGCCCGCAGCGAAGAGCAGCTCCCAAAAACGTTCAAGAAAAAACTCGCCCTTGCGTGTGATGTCAGCGCGGACAGTATCATCGAAGCGATGGACGAGCAAACCATTTATGCCGTTCCGCTCAGTTTTTTACAGCAAAATATCCTCACTCCGATCGCAAAAGAGCTCGGGCTGGGTGAGCTTAAACCCGATATGGAACAGTGGGACTCTCTGGTCAAAAAAATCGTCTCTCCTAAACACCGGGTCAATATCGCGTTTGTCGGTAAATATCTGGAACTCAAAGAGTCGTACAAATCGCTTATCGAAGCGCTTATCCACTCCGGCGCCCATCTCGATACCCGCGTCAGTATCATCTGGGTAGACTCTGAAAAAATCGAATCCCAGGGGGCGGAAGCCCTATTGCGTGATTGCGACTCCGTCCTCGTAGCCGGAGGCTTCGGAAATCGCGGTGTCGAGGGTAAAATCGAGGCAATCCGTTATGCGCGCGAGAATAAAATCCCGTATTTGGGAATCTGTCTTGGAATGCAGCTCTCGATCGTCGAATATGCCCGTAATGTCCTGGGGTATGAAGATGCCAACTCGATCGAGTTCAATCTTCAGACGACCCATCCGATGATCTATCTCATTGACAATTTTATCGACCAATCCGGCGAAACGCAGCTTCGAACCCACCATTCACCTATGGGGGGAACACTTCGTCTGGGCGAATACCCGTGCGAAACCAAAAAAGGGTCGCATCTGCGTAGCGCCTACTATGATCAAGAGCTTATTTTCGAACGTCACCGTCACCGCTACGAAGCCAATCCGACCTATCGCGAGGCGCTTGAAAAAGCGGGAATGATCGTGACCGGAGAGTCCAACGGACTCATCGAAGCCGTCGAGATCCCGACGCACCCGTGGTTTTTAGGGGTACAGTTCCATCCGGAGTTCACGTCACGTCTTCAAAGTCCGAATCCATCCATCTTGGCGTTTGTACAAGCAACGTACACCCATGCGAATCCCGCCTGAAGTACCGCTTCTCACTCACGAGACGCTGAGTGAGTGTTTGGCGCGCCGCTTTGACGCCCAATCCGAAAAACTCTCTGAAATCCCCCATCCCGGTCTCCTCAAAGATGCTCAGAAGGCAGCCTCCCGAATAGCACAGGCGATACGGCACGGGGAAAAAATTGCTCTCGTCGGAGATTATGATGTCGACGGCGTCACCTCTACCGCAATTGTCAAACGCTTTTTCGACCTTATCCCTTATCCGCTCACGACCACGATTCCCAATCGTTTTACCGACGGATACGGAGTATCCAAAGGGGTCTTGGAGAGGCTTGATGCCGATGTCGTCTTTACCGTCGACAATGGAATAAACGCATTTCAAGCGGCAGAAGTGTGCAAAGAGCGGGAGATCGACCTCATCATCACCGACCACCATACCCCCTCGGACACCCTCCCCGACGTCTATGCCATCGTTAACCCCAAACAAAGCGACTGCCCCTATCCGTTCAAAGAGATATGCGGTGCACAGGTGGGGTGGCTGCTGATGGGGCTGGTTAAACAAGAGCTTGGCCTTACAATTGACATGCGCCAATTTTTCCCTTTTTTGGCACTGGCGATCATCGCGGACGTGATGCCGCTGATAGGATTCAACCGCAGTATCGTCAAATCGGGGCTATCGATGATGCAGAGTTCCCCGCTGGCTCCGTTTGTCATTATCCGTGATATGTTAGGGCGTTCGGCTATCAGTTCAGAAGATATCGCATTCCAGATCGCCCCGAGAATCAACTCTGCCGGACGGCTCGAAGATGCCTCGATCGCTCTGGATTTTTTGACCGCCGATACTACGGCAAAAGCGTATCATCAATTTGAATTGCTCACCTCCCTGAACACGCTGCGCAAAGAGACTGAAGCCGAAACGACCGCAAAAGCGATGATGCAGGTAAACGGGGATGATGCCATCATCGTCGTCCATGGCGAAGGGTGGAATGAAGGGGTAGTCGGAATCGTCGCCTCACGTCTGGTAAGCCATTTCCAAAAACCGGCCGTAGTCCTCAGCATCCATAACGGCATCGCCAAAGGGAGCGGACGGAGCATCGGCAATGTCGATCTTTACCAGCTCATCAAATCCCAAGAGGGTCTCCTCGCAAAATTCGGCGGTCATAAAATGGCGGCCGGGCTCTCACTGAACGCAGAAAATCTCGACGCGTTCCGCGCGGGGATCAATGCGCAAGCCGCACAGATCCATCCCGATAATTTTCTTCCTCAGAGCGATATCCTCGGAGAGCTGGAACACCATTCGATCAATTTTGATCTTTTAAGCCTGCTCGAGCGGTACGAACCGTACGGAGAGGGGAATCCGCGCCCCCGGTTTTTAATCCGTGATGCGGAGGTCGTCAGCGTCAAGCTTTTCGGAAGCGACCGTTCCCACAGCCGCATTGAGCTTAAACCGACTCCGACACATCCGAAAACGCTGGAGTTGATCGCATTTCGCCGTGTCCTGGAGTGCCCCGAAGAGAAACGGTTAAGTTGCAGCTATACCGTCAATAAAAATGAATTTAATGGGAGAATTTCGCTACAATTGATGGTTGAACGCTTATTCATATGAGGTAACCGAATGAAATCGAAACTTCCCATAAACGATTTGAAAATCTCTATGTCGCGCCGCGATGCACTCAAAATGATGGCTCTTTCACCCGTAGCCGCATCACTCCTTGCAAGTGCCGGAACTCCGAGTACGCTGGAAGCGTCCGCTTCCAATGCAGCAGGACGAATAGTCATCGTCGGAGGGGGAGCGGGGGCACTGATGGTTCTCGCGCGTCTTCGCCGTGCACTCTCCAAGCCCGACATCACTATCATCGCCCCCAATGAGAAACATGTCTATCAGCCGGGACAGATTTTTGTCGCGGCCGGAGAGTATGCCCCTGAAGATATTATCTTTGACAATACGGGATATATCGGGGACGATGTCACGTGGATCAAAGATGAAGCAGCTACGTTTGACCCCGACAATAACAAGCTCACGACCAAAGGGGGAACGGAAGTGGCCTATGACTATCTGATCGTAGCGGCCGGAGTACAATACCATTACGAACAGATAGAAGGGCTTACGACCGATATGATCGGTCAAAAAGGGATATCGAGCGTCTATCTCAATGATCTCGCAGCCGGGACCGCAGAGGGGGGGATAATCACCAATGAGTGGTTTCATGCACTCAAAGAAGCGGCAAAAAGTTCCAAGCCGCGTGTTATCTGCACCCAGCCCTCTACCCCGCTAAAATGCGGCGGTGCCCCTCAAAAGATCCTCTATCTCGGTGACGATTTCCTCCGGCATGACGATCTGAGTGCCGATTTTGTTTTTGCCACGGCGGCGGAAAAGCTCTTCGCTTACCCCGAGATCGATGAGGCGCTTCAAAAAGTCCAACAGGGGTACGGCAATATCACCAACAAATTCGGTCATGATCTGATTGCGATCGATGCTGATAAAAAAGTGGCGACGTTCCTCCATAAATATCAGGTTCAGGGAGAATACGATAAAGATCTCGAAGAGTACGATATGATCGATAAAGAAGAGAAAGTAGCCCTCGAATACGACTTTATCCATATCAGCCCTCCGACGGCTGCCGTCGATGCCGTAGCAAACTCCCCTCTCTCCTGGCAGAAAGGTTCGGCCAAAGGGTGGCTGGAAGTCGACCGTGAAACCCTGCAGCACCGCCGTTATAAAAATGTCTTCGGTATCGGAGACGTATGCGGCATTCCTATCGGAAAAACGGGGGGAAGCGCCCGGCATCAGGGTCCCATCGTCGTTAAAAACCTCATCTGTGTCATGGAGAGCAAAGAGCCGACGGAAAAATTTGACGGATATACCGTCTGCCCGCTCAAAGTCAGTTACGGAAAAATCATCATGGCGGAATTCAATTATGACGGGTTAGCCCCCTCGTTCCCCCTTGACCCGGCAAAACCGCGCTGGATATGGTGGGCATTTGATTTGTACATGCTTCAACCGATGTATCGCTATCTTATGCTAAACGGGTTGATGTAAGTGCGACGGGCGGGATGGATAGCATGTGCGCTCCTTTTTCTGGGGTGCCAAAATCCTCCCGACAGACTCCCCTACCCTATGACGATCACTCCAGAAGGGGTGGGACCGATGCATCTGAATGACTCTTTCGAGATCGGTGTTTTGCGAGGAAAACTCCCCGGTTTTGAGCTTGAGGAGTTCTCCGAAGTAACCGCCGAAAAGACGCGGACGCTTATACGACTCAAAAGGGGGAATATGCCCATAGCACTCCTCTTCGCGGATGATCAAAGCACCCGCCTGAACGAGATACTCATCCTCTCCCCCCTCCTAAAAAACGCGCAAGGTGTGGGCATCAATGATCCATTGCCTTTGTCCGAACGGATCACATGTGTCCATGACGAATGCCGCGCTGCCGACGAACCTTCGATCATCTACCGGATCGCGCCAAAGACACACACTATACGCGAAATAGTCCTACAATAGTTATAATACGTCCATGAATACTTTTTTTATTGAATTTCGTGATCCTCTTTTCGGTATCATCGTCTTTTTTATCCTTCTCTTTATTATCTCGTTTTTGAGTTATTGGTGGGGGCGATACAAAGCGGCACGCGAACACCGCAATCTTGAATCCTTTTTGGGGAGATTCGAGTCCCTGCCAGATGACGGCAAAATTTCCGACCAGGTCCACAGCAATTCCCTCTCAAGCGAATCGTGGCTGATGCTTGCCCAATGTTTCGAGCACCAGGGAAATGTGGAGAAAAGCGTTGATATCTATCATGCGCTCCTCTCCAAAAATCAAGATAAGATTTTTCAGAAACAAGCCCTTTTGTTACTGGGAAAAGCGTATTTCAAAGCCGGTTTTTTGGAGCGTGCCCGCCTCACATTTATGCAGATCCTCCAAAACAATCCCCGTACTCCCGCCGCACTCCACACCCTTATTCTGATCTACGAGCAGCTTCAGCAATACGACAAAGCGCTGGACGTAATGGAGTCGCTAATGGAGATGACACCCGATGCGTTCAATGAAAAGCTCTATCTGCAATGCCGTGCACTGTTGGCCAATCACACACTCGGTATCGATGAAAAGGCGGCTCAGCTTCTTGAGGTTTATCTCTCACACGGGCAATTGGGGTATCTCGTCTTTGAGTATCTTTTCACCTACCGTCCTGCATTGGGCTGGAAACATTTTGACCAGTCGCTCTCACAACGGCTCAGCGATATTCTATGGCGGCTGGACGATGAAAAGCTCGATTTGGATATAATTGCGTCCAACGGTTATCTGCGCGAACTCTTTAGTGCAAAAGGAAGCGTTTCCCTCGCGCACAACAGCCCTATTTTTGAACTCGATACGCTCATAACCCTGCGTCAATGCGGCGGGAGCAAAGCAACGCTGCAGTTCGAATATGTCTGTAACGAGTGCAAACAATTATCATTTCTGGCATTTCATCGCTGCCCGCACTGCCATGCGATCGATTCACTCTCACCTGCGATGAGTCTTATAAAGGAGCGTTTTGAAGACAATAACTCTTTTCAGTGACGGCTCCGCACTGGGAAATCCCGGTCCCGGAGGATACGGCGCGATTCTTCGCTACGGAGAGGTCGAAAAGATCGTCCGGGGCGGAGAGAAGCATACCACCAACAACCGGATGGAGCTTCTCGGAGTCATCGAAGGGCTAAGGGCGCTCAAAGAGCCGTGCAACGTCACTATTATCTCGGACTCGAGCTACGTGATCAAAGGGATCAACGAATGGCTGGAGGGGTGGGTCAAACGAAACTTTGCCAAAGTCAAAAATCCCGACCTGTGGCTGGAGTACCTTGAAGTCTCCACGCCGCACCGCATTCGGGGTGAATGGGTACGCGGACACGACGGCCATCCCGAAAACGAACGGTGTGACCAAATCGCCCGAGAAGAGGCGGAAAAATTTAAACAAGGATTATCAAATAATGGATGATTTACAAACCCTGCAGGCACAGCTGGGATATCAGTTTGAAAAAAAAGAGCTCCTTATTGAAGCGCTGACGCACAAAAGCTACAAACAGCCCTACAATAATGAGCGACTCGAATTTTTAGGCGACGCCGTACTCGATTTGATCGTCGGTGAATATCTGTATAAGAAATTTCGCGATTTCGATGAGGGGAAACTCTCCAAAATGCGAGCCTCTCTCGTAAACGAAGGGGGATTTACCGCATTAGCCAACCATCTTTGTTTGGGAGACTATATCTACCTCTCGAATGCGGAAGAAAACAATAACGGCCGCACCAAAAGCTCGCTCCTTTCCAATGCTTTTGAAGCACTTATGGGGGCGATCTATCTCGAAGCGGGGCTGAAGCAGGTGCAAGAGATCACCATCTCACTTCTGGAACATGTCCATGCCGATATATCGCTCGATTCGCTCTTTAAAGATTACAAAACATCCCTGCAAGAGCTGACCCAGGCCCATTACGGGATCACCCCCGAATACCAGCTCATCGCCGCACACGGCCCCGACCATAAAAAAGAGTTTGAAGTGGCGGTGCTGATCGACGGAAAACGGTACGCTTCTGCGTGCGGCAAAAGCAAAAAACAAGCCCAGCAGGAAGCGGCACAGATCGCTTTGGAAATGCTGTCAAAGGAACTCAAATGAATCGGTTTGGCGAACGTTTATCGATCACGACGTTTGGGGAATCCCACGGCAAAGCGATCGGATGTCTCCTCGACGGTGTCCCGGCCGGATTGAAAATTGACGAGGGCTATATCCAAAGCGAACTTGACCGCCGCCGCCCCGGGCAGAACGAGTTTGCCACCGCGCGCAAGGAAGCCGATAAGGTGGAGATCCTCAGCGGCACTTTCGAAGGGCTCAGCACCGGAACCCCTATCATGATGGTGATCTACAACACCGATCAAAAAAGCGGAGATTACTCTAACGTCAAAGACATCTTCCGCCCTGGTCATGCCGATTTTACCTATTTTCACAAATACGGACTGCGCGATTATCGCGGCGGGGGGCGCTCGTCCGCACGCGAGACGGCCGCACGGGTAGCAGGAGGGGCCGTTGCCAAACTGATGCTTAAACCTCTCGGGATCACATTCCAAAGCGGTATCAGCGCCATTCACGGGATCGAAGCGGAAACACTCGATTTTAGCTATCCGGTGAAAAGTCCTATCTATGCCCTCGATCCCAAAGTCGAAGAGGCTCAAAAAGAGGCCATTTTGGAAGCAAAAAATCGTCATGACTCCGTCGGCGGTGTCGCTACGGTAAAAATCGCGGGACTCCCTATCGGTCTGGGCGAAGGGCTATATTACAAACTCGATGCCGTATTGGCTGAAGCGATGATGGGGATCAATGCCGTCAAAGCGGTCGAGATCGGTGAGGGGATCCGCAGCGCTGAGCTTTTAGCCTCCGAAAACAACGATCCCATTACTCCGGAGGGCTTTAAGAGCAACCATGCCGGGGGAATTCTCGGCGGAATGAGCAACGGCGACGATGTCATTCTCCGGGTCCATTTCAAACCGACCCCCTCTATCTTCATCGACCAAGAGAGTATCACTACCGATCACCAAAGCGTCCACGTTTCCCTTAAAGGGAGACATGATCCCTGCGTCGCGATACGCGGTTCGGTAGTCGCCGAATCGATGGCGGCGCTAGTCATCGCCGACATGGTTCTACTCAATATGGGGCGCACCATGGAGGGGATTACACGTTACTATCCCCACTCTTAGTTTCCTTTCAAGAAAACCCATCTATAATAGGGGATCTTCTACAAAGGCTCTTGCGTGGGCAACGATCAAAACTGCTATTTACTCGATACTTCCGTCATCCTGGATGATCCAACCAACATATTACGTATCAGCGACGAAAACCAAAACGGTGTCATCATTACCAATATCGTTTTAGCCGAGCTCAACTCGAAAAAAGATGATATGCGCTCCGAAGCCGGCTTTCAGGCCCGCGAGTTCTTTCGCTTGGCCGATGCGGCATGGGGAGAGCCTATCAGCTCCGTAGAGCTCCCCGAATGTGTCCAAAAGCGGATCGATCTCACCCTCAGTAAAGATGACCGCTACTACCGTCTAGCCCTTAGTTATGACCGCTCCCTCCACGGAGGAGAAGCGACACTGATCAATCTCTTTATCATCCACCGCGAACACTACCGGGTTGCCCACTCTTTCTCGGAGCCCAAAGGGATCAATGATGCCAAAATCGGGGAGATTGCCGATGATTACGACCTGACGCTGCTGAGCAACGATATGTCTTTTCGGATCGCTGCCGAGATCCGCGGTATCCGGACCCAAAGTATTCGCAACAGCAGCGTCGAAGCACCTGAGCAAATCGATTTTTCCCACACCTATACCTATGAGGAGACACCCGCTCTTCCGGTTGACAATGAACTTCATAATTTCGAACAAATCACTTTTGTACAGCAAGCGCTTAGTACCACTTCCGAAACCTATGAGACAGGTATCAAGCGCCACGCATTCGCCTTTAACCGACAGCTTGAATGGTGCGATTTCGATCGCCGCTTCGGGGAACATTTCAATGAAGAGCTGGTCCGTCCCCTCAATTTGGAGCAGAAATTCTATTTTGCAATGATGACGCATCCCCAAAACTATGTCACCGTCGTCGCCGGTTCTACCGGGTCGGGGAAAACGCTCGTCGCTCTTCAGGCCGGGCTCGAACTCGTCGAAGAGGGGATCGTAGAGGGGATCGTTTACGCCCGTAACACGGTCACCTCCAATGACACCCAAGCCGAGCTCGGATTTCGGAAAGGGGATGAAGAGCAGAAATTGGGCTATTTCATGTATCCGCTCTATGCCGCCGTCAATTTCACCATCGAACACCAAAGCAAGCGTTCTATCGATGCACGCGTCGAATATACCGGCAATACCAATTCGGTAAAACGGGAAAATGCGACCGAAATCTTTATGAAAAAATACAATATTGAAGTAATGGACATCGCCCATATGCGCGGTACGACCATCTCCCGAAAATTCGTCATCATTGACGAAGCCCAAAACATGACCCACTCAACTTTGAAGCTCATCGGAACCCGCATGGGAGACGAGACCCGTCTCGTCGTCATGGGTGACCCGGGTCAGATCGATCATCCGTTTCTCTCCAAACGGCGCAATGCGCTCGTGACGCTGTTAAACAAAGCACAGCACAACGATTTTGTCGCGGGGATACAGCTGCGCCACACGATTCGAAGCACCGTCGCTGATTGGTTCGATAAAAACCTGTAAGGACTATAATGGACAATACTTTACTCTATTCCATAGAGTCGTTCCCGCCGCTGCGTGAATCGATCACTAAGATCAATGCACTCTGCAGCGGCAAGAATATAGATGTTAAAGCATTTACCCGTATTATCGAATCGGATCCGGTTCTCTATATCGATATTCTTCACTTCTCAAATGCCCCTCGCCACGGTTTTCGTCATCCCATCACCTCGATTTCACAGGCAATCTCGCTGTTCGGGATCCCGGCAATACGGGGAATGGCGATTACTGCCGCGCTAAAAGCCCATCCCTTTACCGATCTCTCCGCTTACGGAATAACAATGGAGGAGTGGTTCAAAGTGATGGAAATCCAGCAGCAGTTTTTGGAGCTTTGGCTTGGAAAAAAACACCCTGTTATTCTCCAGCAATTGGGAGGGCTGACATTCGTCCTTGAAATCGGCCGGCTAGTCGCCGCCTATGTCCTTATGTTTACCAATAACAATGCCCGTTTTACGACGCATGAACCGCTCAGCCTTCTGCTCGAAGAAAAAAAAGTTATCGGAAATTCAGGGGATGAACTCGCCGCCAAACTTTTTCAATTATGGTATTTTGACGATACGTTTGTCGATGCGCTGCGCTATTCGATGAATCCCGCATATGGACTTGAGCCTCAGACATGCGCAGCCTTAATGTGCACCAGATTCCTCTTTGCCCTAGACGGAATAAAACCTTTTGAAGATATCGAACCTCTCTTGGAACGATTTGACCTTCAGAGTGCAGATGTGCGCAAAGCCTATACGACATTGGTAAAAAAATAATCGGGAAAAGTGGGTGCAAGAAAGAAGCAGGATGACCGTAAAGATCATCCTTAATCGTATCAGATCGGAAGAACGCGGATTTTTTGAGATAGTTTCTCTTTCAATGTCGCTTCAATGGCATACAATGTTCCGGTGCTTGAACTCGCACATCCCGAACACGCACCCAAATAGCGGATATAGACATCGATATAATCAGGAGAATCTTTAATATCGATAACCTCCATATTACCGCCGTCCATAATCAAAAACTGACGCACGCTTTCGTCGATTACAGAATCGATTGCTTTGATCTTTTGGACCAATGTCATCGCTTCAAAATCACCGTGTGCCCCTGCATCGGCGGCACTGCGCATTTTCTCCTCATCCATCTCGCGACGGACATCCGCCAAGATATCGACAAGATAATATTCGCGCGCTTCATGCCCGCCCGGTTTGATACACGATTTACAGAAACCGCCGGCTTTGGTGTAATCGGTAATCTGTTCAACCGTTTTAAGATCGTTAAGCTTGATCACTTCGCGAAGCGTTCCGAGACTGACACGGGCACATTCGCACACGATGATCTCATCTTCAAAGCTTGCTTCATCCACACCGAGATAAAGGCCTGCCGCTTTTTTGATAACGTCGTATGCCATCACCGAACAGTGCATTTTTTGCGGTGGGACAGCCGGGATATCAGGAGTATCGCGAAGCGCCATTTCGACATCGATGTTGGTGATCTTAACCGCTTCCTGTACCGTTTTACCGATACACAGTTCTGCCATCATATCCGAACTTGCGATCGCCGTACCGCATCCGAAACTTTTAAATTTGGATTTGACGATCGTATCCGTTGCAGGATCGACAGCCCAGTACAGACGAACCGCATCACCGCAGCTCTCGGCGCCGAAATCGGCCACGATTAGTTTTAGCCCATCAGTATCACACTCTTCTTGGGTAATCTCCCCTTGATTGTGTGGATTGTTCATTAGTGTCGTTACTTTATTTGAGTATTGGTCCCAAAGAGATCCGCCCAACAAATCGTTCTTAGCCATAATAGATTCCTTTAATGATGAATATTGCATTCACCGGCTTCACCGCCGGGAGTAGGTTGTACTTTTGCATACGAACTTGAAATAGCGCGTAACCGCGCAACAGCTGATTTGAAATGATCGATTACATAATCAATCTCTTCGTCCGTCGTAAAACGGCTTAGGCTCAGACGAATCCCCGTATGTGCCAATTCATTATCGGCACCGATCGCAAGCATAACCGTGTTCGCTTCAAGATCTTCACTGGCACATGCCGATCCGGTAGAAGCACCGATGAGGGCATTATTGAGATCCCACAGCATCCCTTCCCCTTCGACGCCGCGAATCGAAATAAGGATGGTATTCGGAGTGCGATTTTCACGATTTCCGACCGTAAAAACATCGGATAAAGAGGCCAAAAGGGCATCTTCCAGCCGGTCACGCTTTGCACGGATCGAAGCCATTTTTTCTTCGATGTTTTGGGTGGCGAGTTCGATCGCTTTACCCATTCCGACGATATATGGGACGTTGAGGGTACCCGAACGGCGTCCTCCCATGTGCTCACCGCCGTTAAGGAGCGGAGAGAGTGCTTGGGAATTACGGATATAAAGGGCCCCGATCCCCTTTGGACCGTGAAATTTATGGGCCGACATCGACATGAAATCAACATGGACATCTTGCATATCGACCGGGATTTTACCTACGGCCTGAACGCCGTCTGTATGGAAAAGGACCCCTTTTTCCTTACAGATCTCGCCGATCTCCTTGATCGGAAAAATCATCCCGGTTTCATTATTCGCCCACATAACGGAAACCAGTGCCGTTTTATCGGTAATAAAACTGCGAAGCGTATGCGCTTCGACGATCCCTTGATCGTTTACCGGCAAATAGGTCACTTTGACCCCTTGCTCTTCGAGGAATCGGCAGGTAGAAAGGACGGAAGGGTGCTCGATCTCAGTCGTAACGATATGGTTTTTATCGCCGTTGAGAATTTTGTCTACCCAAACCGATTTTAGTACCCAGTTGTTTGATTCGGTCGCACATGACGTAAAAATAATATCATCGTTATCGTGCGCATTGATCGCTTTGTACATCTGGTTGATGGCTGCGGTTATCGCCGGGTGCGATGCCGTTCCGAAACGGTGCAGCGAATTCGGGTTGCCGTAGATTTCACTGAAAAACGGAACCATCGCTTCAACAACGGCAGGATCGACCATCGTTGTCGCGTTATTATCCAAATAGACTTGCATAGATTCTCCAAAATGTGGATTTAAATAAAAGACAAAAAATATCTTGTTTAACTTTTGGGATAATAGTGCAACCCTTGTTATAGAAACCTTAAGGGTTTTTTATATTTAGCAGACTTTAAGAACTGTTATTTAATTCGACATCAATGCAATCAGTACGTCAACACTCTCTTGATATCCGCTGATGGCCGTCGCGTCTTGGGAAAGGAAAGCCTCCATAGCCTCTTTTTTGCCGATCGCTTCATCCAATTCTGCGTCCGTCCCTCTGACGTACGCACCGATGCGGATCAACATCTCGTTCTCTTTTAGTAGTGTATAAAGACGTCGAAACCGGCGCGCTGCGGCCAGATGCTCCGGAGTGATAATATCGTTCATCACCCTGGATGCCGAATTGAGTATATGAATGGGGGGATAGATGCCAAAGTCGGTCAATTCCCGCGAGAGAACGATGTGTCCGTCAAGAATCGATCGGGATTGATCGGCAATCGGATCGCTCAGATCGTCCCCTTCCACCAAGATCGTAAAAAAAGCGGTAATCGAACCGTTCCCCTCTTCTTTTCCCGCACGTTCCATCAACTGTGGCAATAAGGTCAGCGATGAGGGGGGATACCCTTTTGAGGTCGGCGGTTCGCCGAGTGCCAGACCGATCTCCCGCTGTGCCATCGCAAAACGGGTCACCGAATCCATCATAAAAAGGACATCATGCCCTTTGGATTTAAAATACTCTGCCACACTCATCGCACTGAATGCCCCGTATTTACGCATCAGGGGCGAATCATCGCTCGTAGCGACGACCAGCACCGTATTTTCCAGATTGCCGCCCAGGCTTTTTTCGATGAATTCGGGGACTTCCCGTCCCCTCTCACCGATGAGCGCAACCACTTTGATCGGGGCCTGCGCACCCCGGACGATCATCCCCATCAGCGTCGATTTTCCGACGCCGCTTCCCGCAAATATACCGAGTTTTTGCCCTTTGCCGCACGTCAGCAGTCCGTCGATCGTTTTGACGCCGACGCTGAAAACTTCATCGATCATCCCCCGCTTCATCGCCGCGATAGGCGCTTTGATAATCGATTCGACATGAGACGTACAGACAGGGCCTTTGCCGTCGATCGGATTCATAAACGGATCGACAACCCGTCCTAAAAGCTCTTCTCCTACGTTGATCGCCATTCCGGTTTGGTTCGGATAGACTTTGTCCCCCGCCCGAAACCCTTCCACGAACCGGAACGGTGTAATGAAAAAACGGTTTCTCTCCACCTCGCTTACCATCCCGAGCGCTTCAACACCGTCGATATCCGAGATGATGATCACCGTATCGCCGATACTGACGTGAAGCCCCTCCGCCAGAATGACGGTAGGGCTGATCTTGGTCACGGTGCCAAACGAAGTGGTTAATTTTTGGGTTCCTAAACGTTCTCGGAGAGATTTTAACGGCATGAGACCATCAATATCGGTTGCCCGCAGGAGAGTTAATCAGGTTGAAGAACTCCATGCGGGTCTTCTCATCGCGTTTGAACAATCCGCGCAAAGCGCTCGACGTCGTCGTCGAACTGATCTTCTCGACGCCGCGCATCTCCATGCACATGTGACGTGCTTGTATCACGACCGCGACCCCTTTTGGGCTGATGGCGTGCATCAGCGCATCGGCGATCTGCTCAGTGAGCTGTTCTTGTATCTGCATACGACGGGCAAACACATCGACGACACGCGGTATTTTCGATAACCCGACCACTTTCCCATCGGGGATATAAGCGACATGCGCCCGCCCGATGATGGGGAGCAGATGGTGTTCGCACGTCGAATAAAATTCAATATCCTTAATGAGGACCATCTCATCATTGCTGCTGGCGAACATCGCGGAATTCAGTATCTCCTGAGGATCTTCCTGATAGCCGCCGAATATAAATTCGTATGCTTTGAGAACGCGCTGAGGCGTCTTAAGCAGCCCCTCGCGGTTGACATCCTCGCCTACGTAGCCGATCATTGTCTTTACCGCTTCTTCAAAACTCTCTTGTTTTTGTTGTTGTGACATCTTTTCTCGCTCTGTTTTGCCATGCTTAGTCTGTATGGGACTCTATCACGATTTTGCTGAGGAAAAGATGATTCATGGACTTGTCAGTTGTTTTTAGGTATTATTGCCGCCATTTAGTCTAATAAGACAACGTTACAAAGGGATTTTAATGCAAATAACAACGAACAAAATAAACTCGGCGAACGCCAAAATCAATGCGGCTATCACGCGAAATACCATCGATGCCAACATCGAAAAAATAGCTAACCAGCTTAGTAAAGAGGCAAAAATTGCCGGTTTCCGAAAAGGAAAAGTCCCTGTAAGTGCGGTAAAAAAACAATACGGTGAACGTTTGGTGCAAGATGCCGAAGCACAGGCATTACGCGACCTTCTTAACCAAGGTCTTGCAGAGATGGCCATCGCATCTGACATGCTTATCGGCGAACCGAATATTACTAAATTTGAAAAAAATGACAACGGCATCGATGTCGAAGTCACCATCGCTATCCGCCCTGAGATCGATCTTGGCGATTACAGCGCTATGGTTCCTGAAGTTACCAAACCGGCCATCGACGATGCAGTGATCATGGCGCGCATCGAAGAGTTGGCCACGGCACAGGCTCCTCTCGTCAATGTAGACGAAGATCGCGCCCTTGTCAGCGGAGACACCGCCCTTATCGATTTCGAAGGATTTGTTGACGGCGAAGCGTTTGAGGGAGGCAAAGCCGAAGGATTCGGCTTGCGTCTTGGAAGCGGTCAATTTATCCCGGGATTTGAAGATCAGGTTATCGGTATGAAAAAAGGGGATGAAAAAACCATCGACGTCACCTTCCCTGAAAACTACGGCGGAGCTAAACTTGCGGGAAAACCGGCACAGTTCAAAGTAAAAGTACAAGCGATCCAAGCGAAAGAAGCAGTCGTTATCGATGACGAACTTGCAAAAAAAATGCTTCCTGGATTTGAAGACGCAAACCTTGAGATGCTCAAAGAAAAAGTAAAAGAGCAGCTCCAAAGCGAAGCAATGAGCACCCTCTACAACGACGAGCTCAAACCGAGCCTCATGGAAACTTTCGTGAATGCATTTACGATCGACCTTCCTGAATTCATCGTCGAGCAAGAGATGGATATGGCTTTGAATAAAAAAGCCCGCGATATGAGCGAATCAGAGATTGAAGAGTTACGAACCGATGCTGAAAAAGTAAAAACCCTTCGTGAAGCGTTTCGCGACGATGCATGCCGCGCGGTAAAAGCGACATTTATCGTCGATGCCTTGGCGCGCGCCGAAGAGATCGCGGTCAACGAACAAGAGTTGATGCAAACGATCTATTACGAAGCGATGCAAATGGGACAAGATCCTGCAGCGGTTTACAAGCATTACCAAGAGTCAGGCTATCTTCCTGCAATCCAAATGGCGATGATCGAAGATCGCGTGTTGAGCAAATTGCTTAACGATAAAATCAAAGAGGCATAATGAGCTATATCCCTTACGTCATTGAAAAGACGGGGCGCGGCGAACGCTCGTACGACATCTATTCACGTCTGCTCAAAGATCGTATCATCATGCTCAGCGGCGAGGTGAACGATCCGGTAGCTTCATCCATCGTAGCGCAGCTGCTCTTCTTAGAGGCGGAAGATCCTCAAAAAGACATCTATTTTTACATCAACTCACCCGGCGGCGTGATCACGTCAGGGATGGCGATCTATGATACGATGAATTACATCCGCCCCGATATATGCACCATCTGTATCGGCCAAGCCGCATCTATGGGGGCATTTTTGCTCAGTTCCGGTGCCAAAGGGAAACGCTATGCACTTCCCCACGCGCGTATCATGATCCATCAGCCGCTCGGCGGCGCCCAGGGTCAGGCAACCGATATCGAGATTCAGGCAAAAGAGATCCTGCGGATGAAAGCCGAACTCAATGAAATCATGGCCAAGAACTCGGGGCAGAGCATAAAAAAACTTGAAAAAGATACCGACCGCGACAATTTTATGTCTGCTGCAGAAGCGGTAGAATATGGTATTATTGATGAAGTTCTTTTGCAAAAAGAAAAAGAAGAGAAATAAGGATCAGCCGTGGCAAGTCTCACTGACCTCAAGCGCTCACAACGATTAGGTGCTTCAGATGAAAACGAAGAGAGCAACTATATCAGTGCGGGCTCTTTGAGCGATCCTACCAGCGATCTGGAGATTTTTGCCAAAGAGGTCCTTTCAGCGCTGATCTCGGACAATCTCCCTCCGACCCCTAATAATTTCGCCCTCTATTTCGACCGTAAGCTTGAAGAAAAGAGCGAGAGTCTTCGCCGCCAAATCGGCTCGATTTTGGAATTGGAAGAGGACAACGAAGACGAAAAAAGTATCGAACTTGAAAAAACCCTCAAACAGGGATTTTCTTCGGTCAAAAGTATTTTACAACTCAGCGCCACCTTATACAAAAACATCTCTTTAATGGAGAAAATTCTTGACAAACGGAAAGAGGAGCTGAAAAGCACCCCTACTGTGGCCGGAACGAGCGAACTTATCTCGTCGCTCAGCACAGATGTAAGCAAACTAAGCGGCATCCTGAAAAAACAAGTTTCGCACATGAAAACCATTTATGACGAAACAGCGACTATCGTCAAGCAAGTCGAGCAAGAGACGATTTTCGACAACCAGTACGGGGTCTATAACAAACGCTTTTTAATGACGAAACTCGAGCAGGAACGCCATCTGATTGATGAGTTTAAGCACAAGAGTTCTCTTATCACCGTTGAACTCTCCAAGGTAACCGCAGAGAGTATTCAAAGTGAAAAAGCGCAACATCTGATGATCCGTACTATTGCACGCCTTTTACTAAAAACCTCGCGCCGCAGCGATATCGTTGCCCATTACGGCGACGGAATTTTTGCTATGCTCCTCAAACACACCGATGTCGAAAGTGCGAAACGGGCATCTGACCGTCTTTTTGAGTTAGTCGCTTCCAGCAATTTCTTTATTGCCGAACAAGAGATTCATCTGCGCATTGCAATCGGCATCACCGAATTGGATGCTGTCCGTTCGGTAGAACAGGCTCTCGTCTGTACTCTAGACGCGATGGAATCGGCACACGTCATCCCAAAAGTCCATTATGTTGTCTGCGACGACTGACGATTAGTTTTCCATGATTCTGAATATTATCACCTATCCCGATAAGCGGCTTAAAACCCGCTCCGCCGAAGTCACTGTTTTCGATAGAGATCTTCATGCATTTCTTGATGACATGTACGACACGATGATCAGCAGTAACGGGATCGGCCTCGCCGCCATCCAAGTCGCTAATCCGATTCGCGCCCTGATCCTTTGCATCCCGGACGATGAGGGGAATCAGCACCGGGACTATATGCTCGAAATCATCAATCCCGTCATATCCGATCCGACGGGGTCAACGCTCTATCAGGAAGGGTGTCTGAGCGTACCCGGATTTTATGAAGACGTGGAGCGTTACGAATCGCTCACGCTGTGCTACCAAAATCGCCATGGGGAGCATTGTACCCTAACGGCTACCGAACTTCTCGGCATCGCCATCCAGCATGAAATCGACCATTTGGAAGGGAAACTCTTTATCGAAAAACTCTCCTATCACCGCCGCAAAAAATTTGAAAAAGAGTACAAAAAAGCGCTCAAAGAGAGAAAATAATATTGCAAACTGCAATATATATTCTTTCCCTCCCGACATAAGCTAGAATAATTTCATCAGACTGATAATCTTAAATTTTTCAACTTTCCAAAAAACTGTTTCTATAATTTATTTTTATGGCACTACAATAGGGCAATTGCCACGTAAGAAGGTGTGTCATGAAATTTTTAGAAAAAAAGTACTACAGTATTTACTTGGTATCGGCCATCATTGCGGCCGGTTTGATCTTTATGGGTGTCAGTACCGCAATCGTTATGAAAGAGATAAACGGCGGAACGAGCATGGATATCGCTTTGCAAAAAGCCAAAAAAGAGTGTAACCGGAAAAATGGAGCACTAGTAGAGTTGAACGGAAACGACCCGCTGAATACAAAATGTATCATAGGGGACGGAAAAATCAACACAAAATACTAATCCTCCAGAAGGCACTCATAATGTGTGCCGTATAAATGGAGGAAGAGTATGAAGCAATTGCTATGCGCAACATTCGAAGGGATCGATGCGAAAACGGTCGACGTACAGTTCTCGGCGACCAAAGGGCTTCCCGCATTTAGTATTGTAGGGATGGCCAATACGGCGATAACCGAGTCAAAAGAACGCGTCAAATCTGCACTTTTAAGCAACAGTTTTACTTTTCCTCCGAAGCGGCTCACCGTCAATCTCGCCCCGAGCGATCTCAAAAAAGAGGGATCCCATTTCGATCTTGCAATTGCGACTCTTATCGCATTAGGAAATGATGATGCAGAGGTAGAAGGGTGGTATGTCTTCGGAGAGCTTGGCCTCGACGGGAATGTAACCGAAAACACCCTCCTCTATCCCATTATCCTCTCTCTGGCAAACCAAGGGGTTATCACCAAAGCGATCGTCCCGGAAGTAAGTTTGCAAAAACTCTCCAAAATACCCGGAATCGCTTTTTACGGCGTAAAAAATCTTACCGAGACCCTGAATTTGCTACAAAGTGCCGAACTTCCATCCCCCTCTCTGAACGTTACGACATTTGACTTCCCGGTCGAACACCATCAAGAGACACCCTATTATTATCATGAGCACTATCCGCTGGATTTCATTAATATCAAAGGGCAGGAACATGCAAAACGCGCCGCTCTTATTGCAGCGGCAGGGATGCATAATCTATTGCTCGAAGGATCGCCGGGATCGGGAAAATCGATGATCGCCAAACGATTGCGTCATATACTTCCGCCGCTGCATAACGCCGAAATGCTCGATTGTGCAAAACTTGAAATATTAGAGGGGAAAGAACCGTCATTTTCCCCTTTACGCCCTTTTCGCTCTCCGCATCATTCCAGTACGGGGGCGAGCATCTTCGGCGGCGGAACCCACAAAGCGCAGATAGGGGAAGTAGGTTTGGCGCATGGTGGGATTTTATTTTTCGACGAACTTCCCCACTTCTCTAAACCTGTGTTAGAAGCACTGCGAGAACCGCTTGAAGATCGCCATATCCGAATATCACGCGTCAATACTAAAATAACGTATGACGCCGACTTTTTATTTGTCGCGGCAATGAATCCCTGTCCATGCGGTAATCTCTTTAGCACAACGGTTGCTTGCCGCTGCTCGGACATTGAAATCAACCGCTATAAATCACGCCTCTCTGACCCCTTTTTAGATCGGATCGATCTTTACATACAGATGCATCCCATCAGCGCCGCAGATCGTCCTAGCCTAAGCTCCAAAGAGCTGCATACGCAAGTGAGGCAGGCATTTATACGTCAAAAGGAGCGGGGACAGAAACGGCTAAACGGCTCCCTCGGCGACCCGGAGATTGAACAGTACTGTCCGGTGGACAAAGAGGGACAAGCGGTAATAGATCAGGCGATAGAGAGATTCCATCTCTCCTTCCGTGCAGTGGCACGGGTCCTTAAAGTTTCGCGCACTATTGCAGACCTTGAAGATTGCGATCACATCCAAAAGGCTCATCTGCTCGAAGCACTGAGCTACCGAAGACGCTAAAGCATGCGCTTATCAACGTTTTTGATAAGTCTCTTACTCCTGATTGCATCGGTTATTGCCGTAAAGCACTATAGGACACCCCTTTCCCCGTTAGAGCTAAAAGCCGATGCAACCATTCTGGCGTTCGGCGACAGTCTGACCTACGGTTACGGAGCGCTGCCGCACGAAAGCTATCCCGCAAGACTTGAGCAAAAATTGCACCGGACCGTAATCAATGCGGGTATCCCGGGTGAACTCTCCGAACAGGGGCTTCAGAGGCTCCCCCCATTACTCCATAAATATCACCCCGATATCCTCATCCTCTGTCATGGCGGCAACGATCTTCTCCAGAAAAAAAGCCTCACATCTTTGCGGTATAATCTTGAACAGATGATTCGCCTCGCGCGTGCGCAACAGATCGAAGTGGTGCTCATCGCCGTCCCTGAATTCGGGCTTCTTCATCTGGAACCGCTTCCGGTATACGAAGAGCTTGCAAAAGCGTACCGACTCCCCATCGAATCTAATATCCTCTCGGGTCTTTTGCATGACAATCGCTACAAAAGCGACTATATACATCCTAACGCAGCAGGGTATGAAAAAATGGCCGAAGCGGTGGAAAAAATAGTGAGAAAAGAATACAGAGTAGATGAGTAAGACGGCGAAATGCCGTCTGTACAAAGTTTAAAACGTGGCGACAACCCATTGGGTAATGACGAAACCGCCCACAACAAGCCACAAGAACATTGATCCCGCCGCATAGATCGGTGCAAGCCCCAGCCCTTTGAATTTTGCAAAACGGGTCCCCATCCCCAATGCCGTCATGGCCATCGTAAGAAGGAATGTATCGATAACATTGATGTTTCCGATTATCGACTGGATTGTCGTTGCAATCGTTTCACCCACATGCGCATTGGTGTAATCCAACAAAAGGGAGTTGATTCCCGCCATTCCGATAAAATAGACGGCGAACCACGGGATGACCAGCTTGACACCGCCTCCGGTTGTCCCTTTTTTCTTAGCCGCATAGGATAAATAAATTCCCAAAACGATCAACATCGGAGCAATCATGATAACGCGGGTCATTTTAACGATAACCGCAGTATTGGCCATAGACTCGCCTGCACCCGGGATCGATGCCGGTACCGCGACAACCTGCGCTACTTCGTGAATCGTACCGCCGACATACATCCCGAACGTCGTCGGATCCATATGCAAAAACCCGGTTGCCGGCTGAATAATCGCGGCATACAATACGGGGTATAAAAACATCGAGATCGTCCCGAAAAGAACTACCATCGATACGGCAATCGCCGCTTTATGCTCTTCGCTTTTCAAAACCGGTTCGGTTGCCAAAACTGCAGCCGCACCGCAAACGGACGCCCCTGAAGCCGTCAGCATAGAGGTGTCACGATCCAGTTTAAAAAGTTTTTGCCCCAAATAGGTCCCGAGGATGAAGGTGGTCGAGAGCATGATCAGCGAGACCATAAACCCTTCAATCCCTACTTCCGCAATCTGCTGAAACGTGATTCTGAAGCCGTAAAAAACGATGGCGAAACGCAAAATCTTTTTGCCCGAAAAAACGATACCGCTCTCCCATGCGGCGGGAAATTTGTTGTGCAGAGTATTCGCATAAAAGATACCCAGCACAATCCCCACCACCAAGGGTGAGATACCTAGATTTTTGATGACATTCAAGTCGGCAATCATCGTTGCAGCCGCTGCGAAAATAGCAACGAAGATAATCCCGTTGATTGTTCCGGCCCGCTTGTGAGGTGAAAATGGCATACGCACGCCCCCTATCTGACAAAATAAAAGTGTCATTATAGGTTGTTTTGGACAACAGAATGCAATCCGCAGCAATCTTCTAGGGGACGATAACTCCCAGACGGACTTGAACATCCCCCTCCTTATTAATTTTCGCCGGTTCATTCGGCTTGACCACAATCCGTTTTTCAAAAGCCGGATTTTTGACCAGATAATGATGTATCTGTTCTGCACGTAGCGATGCCAGCGATTGTAGCTCTGCATCAGTGACACTTTGAACCGCGATCAACCGCTCAATCAGCTCTGCGCTGTAATAACGGACATATGCCGCCTCTTCCTTGTACTGCTCTTCGAAACGGTTTTTGATTGTTTTACGCTCTTTTTTTCCGATAGTATCATCCGCCATATCCTCAAGCAGATCCAGACTCATCGCCTGAGGCGAATCTATTTTCAACTCTTTTTCCCGCTTCATCGCCGCTTCGACAAGCTTGTGGGCTTTTAAAGCATGCACATCACGAACACTGTCGCTTGCACCGTAGACTTCAAGGGTCAGTTTCGGCCGCTTGGTCAGCAGCGTCGCGATCTGATCGAGTTTCTCCTGCTGAGGAGGGAGCAATACCGTCGATCCCCCTTCGAATTCGATACTTGAAAGCTTGTCGCTCTCGATCCCCAACATCGATCCAAGGAGCCGGAACGGTGAGGTCACCGCTTTGGTGAAGAGATTTTTGATCACCTGCCATACCACTTTACCGTATTTGAAATCGGGCTTGTTCACATCCCCCTCGATCGGCAGATCGATGTCGATCACCCTGTCGCTGTCTTCGAGCAATGCCACGACAAGACGCATCGGCCACGGCGATCCGCCCGCTTTCTCTTTCCCGAGTTCGATCTGCTTGATCACAACCTTGTTATCACCCAGCAACTTTCCGTTGTCGATCTTATATCCCAGATTCAAATAGAGTTTCCCGTTATCGATCTCGTACCCCAGAAACTGCAAGGAATAAGGGGTATACTGTTTCAACTCCAGATTATCAAACGCCACTTTGATATCGGTAAACTGTTTGGGGGCTTTGGTATTGAGCTGACCGTCCACTCTGGCTAATCCGTACTGGTCTACCCCCCCTCGAAGTTTCACGAACGTCGTCACGTCCTTGGTCGTCGATATCCCCAAAACCGACCCTTCGAGATCGTGGATATAGGTCTTAAACGGCAGCGGCAGAGACTGATCGCTAAACGTCGCGCTGCTTTGGCGGACCAGCAATTTGACGATATCAATCCCGAACGGATGATCGGACTTTTTCGTCACATTCGCATCCGATGCGGCACGTTTGTTCAGCTTGGAAAAGTTCAGCGTCTTATTCGCATCGATAAGGGCATTCGCGTAGAGTCCCTCCACCGCAAGCTGATTGATTTTTAGGCGGTTGTCCGGGTAAGCGTAACTAAACGGAGTTGCCCCGATGTTCTCCCATCCCACCAGCACCGATTCGTCGCGCGAGTCATCCACGACCCAGTCGTTAAGGGCCACTTTCCCTTTCACTGCCGCGGCATCGGGTCGGTAACGATAATCTCCCGTTACCGACATAGCACCCCGATGAAACGCCGCGTAGGTCATAGGTTCCAAATAGGGGTCGAAGGTTGTCACATCCAACCCTTTAAGCTCGAAGTGACCGTTACTCTGCAGCTTTTCGCGCACCAGATCGGCATTCAGGCGCAACGAAGTTTTTTCATTGATAAGGGTCGATGCGGCGATGAGACTCGGTACTTTAGGATCACTGCTGAAATGACGCAGATTGGCATTAAACCGATTGAAGTTTAAAACCACTTTTTTGCTTGGCACCTCATCGACCACCCCTATCGTCCCCTCCCCAAGATCGATCTCATCAAGCCGATATCCCCACGGTGATGTATCGGAAGAATCCTTTTTCGGCGCGGATGCATACCCATAGCGCGTCAAATCGATTTTACCCCCTTTGAGACGTTTCAATGCAACACTCGGCTTTTGTATCGATACCTTCGAGACCGAAGCAAACCGCGCTTCCCTCTCTACCGTGACCCCCTCAACCGCGATCCCCTCGGCTCCGGCGACAGCACCCTCATCTTTTTGGCGAATCATACGAAGCGGACCCGTTCCCGCCGAAATGGTCAACGGCTCTTTTGGATCGCTCGCCACTCTCCCCGTCTGAACGCCGATATTGGCGATACTCAGCCGATACGGCTCTGCGGGCGCATTGTCACTCCACTCTATCCCCCCCTTGTCCAACGCAAATTTTTCAATACGAAAATTCCACGGAACTTTCGTCTCGTTTTCATCTTCGGGAAATGCTTTTTGGATCTCCTCGATATACGTCAGCCAGTCGATTCTCCCATCCTGTGAGCGGCTGGCGGCGAGATTGACTCCCGAAACGTTTAGCGCATCCGCCGAAAACACCTTGCGCAGCGGCAGGACTTTTCCCCCATGCAGATGAAGGGCGTCCATCTTCAAAAGATTCCGATTCTCCCCTTTGGGGATGATCCGCAGCTTGTTCACGTCAAATTGCAGGTGCGAAAGTTCGGTCCCATTGATATCGTCACTGTTAAAACGGTAGTCAAAAGAGAATTTTGCTTTTCCGTCAGCCACTTCGATCGGAAACTTCTCTTTGAAATAACGCCACGGCGTATAGAGTTTACCCGAATCGAACGAGACATTTCCTCCGATGATAAAAGGAGACAGGGCATCGATCTTTCCGCGCAAATCGACAAATCCCCCCTCATTGATCGTGGCATAAAGACGCATGGCCCCTTTGCTCGCACGCAGATCACGCAGATCGATATGTTCCAGACTAAACCCTATAGGACCGGCATCCAACGCATACGATTTTCCCTCGCTCACATCACGATAAGCCAGACTCCCCTCTTTGAGCGTAAAACGCTCAATCAGAAGTTTCATCGGTTCGGATTTTTCCTGCGGCTCCTCTTTACTGCCCAGCTCTGTCAGCCATTTGAAATTAAAATCCCCGTTTGCCGCCCGATGAACGGTGATTTTGGGTCCGACCAGCGTAACGTCCCTTACGACCAAACCGCCCTTCCAAAGATAGGCGGTAGGGTTCAGATTGATACTCAATTGTTCCAAAGCGATAAAATCACCCTTTGCAGGTGTTTTAAAAGCCATCTTTTTAAGTGTGAGATGAAACGTAAAGGGGTTAAAAGAGGCGGCACCGACCGAAAACACTCCCCCCTTTGTCGCTTCCTCAACTTTTTGCGGAACGATATGCTTGATCGCGTAGGGGACACCGAAAAAACCGATAGCACCGTATGCCGCGATCGCTGCCGCTAATGATTTTAGGATCAATCTTTTGCTCATCTTTTTCCCCTCTGAAAATCTATTTTCATTTTATCATAGTTAAAACTCTTTTAGGGAATAATAAGAGACTTTATCTCAACATGGATAGCCGTATGAAACGTAAGAAAATATACAATCCAACTTCCAATGAACACGTAAATGATCGTCGTATTTTCGGCGGAAATCCTACCGGAATTTTTGAGCTTAATAACATCAAATATCAATGGGCATACAACCTCTGGGAGATGATGCTCAACAATACGTGGTTCCCCAAAGAGGTCGATATGACCCGCGATGCGGTCGATTACAAATACCTCACGGAGATGGAAAAAACGGCGTACGACAAAGCCCTATCCCAGCTCATCTTCATGGACTCGTTGCAGACGAACAATCTCATGGACAACGTCAATCCTTACGTCACCGCTCCCGAGATCAACCTGATCTTGGTACGTCAAAGCTTCGAAGAGGCGCTCCACTCCCAAAGCTATGCCGTCATGGTCGATTCGATCAGCCAAAACAGTGAAGAAATTTACGATCTTTGGCGCAAAGACATGATGCTCAAGACAAAAAATGATTCGATCGCCGCCCGCTACGATGAACTTGCGAACGATCCGTCTGAAAGTGCGTTTGTAAAAGCATGTTTTGCCAACCAAATCTTAGAGGGGATCTATTTTTACAGCGGTTTTACCTATATCTATACCCTTGCACGCTCCGGAAAAATGCTCGGCTCCGCGCAGATGATCCGCTTTATCCAGCGCGACGAAGTGACCCATCTTGTACTGTTCCAAAACATTATCAACACATTACGCCGCGAACGACAGGATCTCTTTACCGAAGAGTTGATCGAAGAGGTCTACGATATGTTCCGCAAAGCGGTAGAACTCGAAACCGCCTGGGGAAAATACATCACTCAGGGGCAAATTCTGGGGCTAACGAACGAGATCGTAGAACAGTATATCCAATACCTCGCCGACAATCGCCTCACCGCCGTCGGACTGAAACCTCTCTATAATGTCTCCAATCCGATCAAGTGGGTCGATGATTTCAGTAAATTCAATGACCAAAAGACCAACTTTTTCGAGGGGACCGTCACCAACTATTCCAAAGGAAGCCTCAGCTTTGACGACTTCTAAATCCCGTCCTATCGTGTCATTGTGCTTTCGAACCGATCCCTCTTTCGAACACAATCTTGAGCGCTTTGCCGATCTGATCGCCCAAGCTCCAGAAAATGCCGTTATCGTCGCTCCTGAAGTATGTTTAAGCGGTTTTGCGTATGACCGTTTTTCCGAAGCCGCCGCGTTTACCGAACACGCCCTCGAGAATCTTCTGAAACAAGTAAACGAGCAGATACTGATTTTTACGGCCATCACCAAAAAAGAGAATCAATTTTATAATATCGCCTATGTCCTGCACAAAGGGCGCATTCTCCACACTCAGGGGAAGGTAAAACTCTTTGCCCTGGGAAGCGAACATGAGTATTTTACACCCGCGGATGAAAATGAGATCGTTCCTGTTGAAATCGACGGCTTACGGATCGGAATATTAATCTGTTTTGAGCTGCGGTTCAAAACACTCTGGCAGCGTACGGAGGGGTGCGACGTCGTCGCCGTCCCGGCTCAGTGGGGAAAACTCAGAAGTGACCATTTCGTCACCTTGACCAATGCCCTCGCCGTGATGAACCAATGCTATGTCATTGCATCCGATGCCGCTAACGAAGATACCAGCGGAAAGAGCGGTATCATCACCCCTTTCGGCGGAGAGATCCGCAACAACGGAGCCGAGCTCCTTATCTCTCAATTTGAAGAACGTACGGTGCAGAGCATGCGCCGATACCTCGACGTAGGAATCACTCGTGACCGATAAAGTAACTATCATCAAAACCACCCGGATGGCAGAGGAGATCACCAAAAAATTTCCGCTGCGCCCAACGATCAAAAACGCTATTATCCAGACCAATCGGGAAGCGTTTGTCCCCCTTTCGATGCGCCACAATGCCTATCGGCTCGATGCCCTTCCAATCGGAGCCCAGCAATACATCTCATCTCCCCTTACCGTTGCCAAGATGACCCAATATCTCAGCCCCGAAGGGTGCGACAGTGTTTTGGAGATCGGATGCGGCAGCGGCTATCAGGCGGCGGTATTATCCAAAATCTTTCGCCGTGTTTTCACGATTGAGAGGATCGAATCGCTCCTGCTGGAAGCAAAAGAGCGTTTTCGAAATCAGGGGCTCGGCAATATCCATACCCGTACCGATGACGGACAAAACGGCTGGGAGCAGTATGCCCCATATGATCGTATTTTGTTTTCGGCATCGGCCCGCACCATCCCCCAAAAGCTTTTCAATCAGCTCCGCGAAGGGGGGATACTGATCGCTCCGATGGAAAAAGGGAGAGAACAGGTCATCACACGTTTTACGAAACAGGGGGGAAAAATCCACGAAGACTCCCTCGAGACGTGCGATTTTGTCCCGGTTTTGGACGGAGTAGTGAGATGAGCGATCAACGCGAATTCTGGAACGAGCGGTTCGCTAAAGAGGGATATTTTTACGGGACACACCCCAATCTCTACCTCAAATCACAGATCGACCGATTTGATTTTGCTCAACGTATCCTTTTTTTAGGAGAGGGGGAAGGGCGAAATGCCATCTACGCCGCATCCCGAGGCCATAGAGTCACCGCATTGGACGCTTCGGATATCGGTTTGGCCAAAACAGCGGTACAGGCACAGGAAAAAGGGGTGGAAGTAGCGCTGGTCCATACCGATCTGGAGCTGTGGGAACCCTCAGAAGAGTATGATGCCATCTTGTGTTCTTTTCTCCATCTCACGGAGCCTCTGCGTTCGGAAGTCTTTGCCAAAGCGATTCGGCACCTAAGAAACGGCGGAGTGTTCGCCGGAGAATTCTTCTCGATCCATCAGCTCCCAAAGACGACCGGCGGTCCCAAAGATGAAGCCCTCCTCTACACCGCTGACGCGCTAAGAGAGATTCTCACCCCATTACCCTGCGAAATCATGGAACTTTGTGAAATGGAGACGGAGCTTAATGAGGGAAGGGGGCATAACGGAATCGCTTCGGTCGTCCGCCTCACGGTACGCAAATCATGAATACTCTCCCCGAAGCCTTTGCCGAGCGTCTCTCACAAATTGTTCCACGTGAACGGTATGAAGCGATTATCAAAACGTTTGACACCCCGAAGCAAGTCACCTTTCGGGTCAATACCCTAAAATCAACCCCGCAAGACCTCGAAACGGAGCTCACCGCAGCCGGCATCCCCTTTGAGCGGATAGAGTGGCTTGAGGGAGTATACCGGATCGCCCCGGAGGACAAACTCCGCCTCACCCAGAGCGATGCGTTTTACGGCGGACGCCTCTACATCCAAAACCTAGCGAGTATGATCGCCCCTCTTCTTCTCGCCCCAGAGCCCGAAGAGACGGTACTCGATCTCGCCGCCGCCCCCGGTGGGAAAACCCTGATGCTGGCGGGGATGATGCGAAACACCGGATGGCTCTCGGCGGTCGAACTGTCTCGTGAACGATTTTTCCGCCTCCGCGACAATCTGGAGAGCCAAGGGGTGACCAACGCCCACACCTATATGACCGACGGGCGCAGCGTCGGGAAGAAATGCCCCGAGATGTTTGACCGTATCCTCCTCGATGCACCCTGTTCCTCCGAAGCGCGGTTCAAGACCCATGAACCCAAATCGATGTCGTTTTGGAGCATTCACAAAGTCAAGGAAACCTCCAAACTCCAGCGCCGCCTCCTCCTCTCTGCCTTCGACGCCCTCAAGCCCGGCGGAAAGCTCCTCTATTGCACCTGCTCCTTCTCCCCCGAGGAAAACGAAAGCCCGTTGCAGCATCTCCTGGAACGGCACGGAGACCGTTTGAAGACCCTGCCCCTCGCATTGCCTTTCGACAATCTCCAAAAGCCGCTGAAGCGGTGGGGGAAAGAGGTGTTCGACGAGCGTATCCAAAACGGCGTTCGGATACTGCCGACCGATACGATTGACGGATTCTTTTTATGTCTGCTGGAGAAAAAATTATGAAATCGATCCTCTTTGTCTGTCTCGGCAATATCTGCCGTTCCCCGATCGCCGAGGGGATCGCTAAAAAATTGATAAAAGAGAGGGGTCACGCCATCACCGTCGATTCGGCGGGGACAGGAAACTGGCATGTTGGCGAAGCCCCCTGCGGCAACTCGATCACGGTTGCCCGCAATAACGGGATCGATATCTCAACCCTGCGCGCCCGCCAGGTCACACAAAACGATTTTAAAATATTTGATCTGATCGTCGCACTGGACCAAAGCAACTACAACGATCTCAAAGCGATGGGAGCCGTAAATCTGGTGAAACTCGGAGCCTACGGGTTTGAAGGTGCAGATGTCCCCGACCCTTATTTTTTCAAAGGGTTTGAAGGGTTCGAACATGTCTATAAAATGATCGAATCATCCATTCATACTCTCATCCTCTCTTCCGGGTCAATGTCCGAAGTATAACATCACCCTCTCCATGCCCTCTCTCTCCATGTATCTACATGGACAAAACTCGGATAGATCCCGATCCCGGATCCGCCGCACAATCGAAGCAGCCGCGCCAAATAATCGATCGGCAGCCCCTCGATCTTGATATCGGCTGCCTTTCCGTAAAGATGCATCGAATTAAGCGCTGCCCCCTCCGTAATGCTGTTGGTATGCATTGTCCGATATCCGGATGTAAGGATGATAGGGCGATGGATCTGGTTGCTGGAGAGCCACTGCTGAGCCTTTGCCAATACCCAAAACAGATTGGGGTCCATTTGAACCGCCACTCCGGCCTGTACATCGGCAAACACCCGGCATAAGTCATAATAGCCGTTATCATCCATTTTTCCGTTCCGGATAAAAGGGATTTTATAGGATGTTCCGTTACGGACTATGTTTAACTGCGCATCCTCTTTTCTTTGCGCGGCATCACCATCCGCATAAAGGGGGAAAGAAGCGGCCAAGGTACAGGCGGTTTGTAAAAATACTCTCCGAGCCGGGTTAAAAGAGCCGGGTTCGTCTTGATTTAGCGTCATAATCATTACAAGTCCGTTAGCACTTCCTCTTATTTTATCCACACAAAGCAAATTGCAGTCCAAAGTTAATTTTACATATATAATAACGCAAATAAACCATTGCCATTACCGCTGGAACACTCCTTGCTTAATTCTATTAAATCAATAAAGATGAAAGCAGGGTTATGCACTATTTTTGGTCATTTCTTTTTCTTGCAGTTTCGCTGAATGCGGCCTATAACCCGTTTTTTCACGAACCTGCAAAACCAAAACCGGCTCCAGCACCCATAGCGGCACCGCTGCCTCTTCCGCCGCTATTAAAGCCCCCATCGGAGGCCCCGGTCTTCAATCTACCGCAAATACTCTATTTTGGCTATCTGGAGACACAAAAAGGGAAATTCGGACTGGTCAAAGTTGAGGGCAATACGATTGTCTTAAAAGAGGGCGATCCGTTTTATGCGAGCAACACCAAATATTTCATCCGTAATATCACCAGCAACTACATAACGGTGGATAATGCCGGCCGAATACAAACTATCTACTTTACGACAGGAGGTCAATAATGCGCTCTTTTATACTCGCTATCGTTCTCCTTGGATTGACCGGATGCAGTGTCGCCACCAAACAAGAGATGCTCACTCCGGAAATGACCCTCAAAGAACTCGAAAACAATACGACGCAGATTCAACGCAGCGAACCGGCGATGCAGACGGTCGAAGTCAATGCGGAACATTTTCATATTGAGACCCAATCGATTCCGGACAAAGAGATCATCAAGCGGGCCAAAATCATGGGGGCGGAATTACGCGACGTCATCGCACTGCTGACCGAAGCAACAAATGAGAATATCGTCTTTCAGCTACAATCCGAAGCGGTTCGAAACACCGTCTCGACATCCCCGATTGGAGCGGCAACGACCTCAACAACCGCCATTTCAAACACTCTATTAGCTAATCAAAACAATGACTACCTCTTGAGCACTTCCAAAATCAATCTCTCGGCATCCGACATCGCCTTTGGCAATCTTCTCCAAAAAACAATCGGAGACAAACTGGGTATCCAGTATTACGACGATACGTTTTATCTGGGTCACGTCCATACGACAACTCTTAAAATCCCTTCCGTAAACGGACTCTCAGACGCAATGAGGGCAAGCCTCTCTTCCATGGGTGCCACCAATATCGCTTTTGACTCAATCACCTCCTCTATGAGTTTTTCAGCACGCGAAAAAGAGTACGGCGACATCATGAACTATCTTCAGATCTTGCGTAATAATCTGTATGTCATCGAATATGAAATTTCTATCTACAATGTCGAACTTAAAGACGATTTCGCACTCGGTATCAACTGGAACATGATTCCCACCCTCGCCAAACAGGGGGTCGGCTTTATCTCTTCGGCTACGGCAAATTACGGTTCTGCGGGCACAGCAGCCATTCCTCTGACGTTTGGGATGCTGATGAAAAACGATAACTATAACGGGCAGGCACTCATCGATGCATTAGAGCATTTCGGTAAAGTCGAAAGCGTCCAGCGGCCGAAACTCCTCGGACTTGCGGGGACAACGGTTAAGCTTACCGACGGGATCGAAACCCCTTATATCAGCGGAATTCAAAATACCGCCGTCTCGAATGGGACATCACAGATATCCACCACCAATGCAACCGCCCTGAGCGGTCTTGAGATCAATCTTAAATCGAACATGCTCGACGGTACCGTTATCACCGATATCGGCCTCAGAATTAACGATATTGTCGGTTACACCGCTTTTGAAGTCGGAGGGACGAAATTTTCTCAGCCTCAAACCGTTACCAAAGCAATCAATAATACGATGCGGGTACAACCCGGTGTCCCCATCGTCATCTCGGGACTTTTCCGCAATAAAACGGACAAAGGGTATAGTGGCCTTCCCGGCATGGGCGACAGTGCGGCCGGCGTTGTCGGCGGATCTCGCCATGCCGCGAATACCAAAAGCGAAATGGTAATCATCGTTACCCCCCGAGTAATCAAGTATGTGATGAAATAAACATGGCCATATTTACTGCAGGATGCCTCAATCTTACCAGCGATATCGACAAGATCCGTGCACAAGTCTACCATTTCGCGCGCAAAGATCTCGATTCCATTGCCGTTAAGGTCTCTTTGCGCAAACACAGCGAAGGGATCAATTACATCGCATTTCTCCCCAAAGAGAGACTCGTATATGAAAATGTCCTCTTGCTCGCTTCCAAAAACAGCGGGAAAAGCATCATCATCTTTGAACTCGATTACAAACAAGTCGGCGTCGTAGTGGAAGATCAAAAGATCGTTGATTACATCCTGGACAAACCTGAAGAATTCGCAAAAGAAAGGGGGTATGAAACCGTCTATGCCGATAACGTGAAAGGGGACAAACTTGTCTCCATCAATCTCGATAAAGATCGTAAAGAGACCTGGATAGGAAGCGTTTTATTGGCATGTACCATCATTATAACGTCGGTTATTTTCTATTTCGGATACGACTATCTGGAGCATACCGAACTCAATCTGACCAATCGTGACACCCTCGTTCAAGAATACCGGCAGCTGGTCAAAACCAATTGTAAAACTTCTTTTGCGATCACCAAAAAAGTGGACATTGTCAAAGAGCTGGAAAAACTTGAGAAAATGACGCAATCCACGGAGTCCACCCTTCAGCAGATAAGCTATCAGAACGATAGCTTATGTGCTGAGGTGGTGACACCAAACCTCAACGCTTTTGTCGGGCTGTTACCACCGGAAGCGAAAATTATAAAGGAAGATGCTGCTCAAGGCATCGTGCAATATTGTAATGAAAAAATATAGCCTTGTTGCTCTATTTATCGTTATCTTGATAACGATCTTAGTTTCAACATACTTTTATTTTCTCAATATTGTCTACGAAGACAAAACGGTAGCGGAGCAGGTGAAAACCTTCGGCGCTTTAAAAACTGCCGTTGAGCAGCCAGTTGCTGTATATGCGCCGGACGATGTCGTGCGCACCAAAAACGATCAATACGATGCCCTGATCCAGGAGTTGGAGATGGATGCAAAAGTAACGATCGATCAACAAAAATTAATCATCCAAGGAGGCATTCATGACACCTATTCATACCTATTACTGAAACGGCTTTTGGATATTGTCAAAAATGATGATGTTGAGTTAGTCAGCAGCTGCATCGGAAAAGGGTGCACATCGGATGCGTTTGGATTTTCAATCACAATCCATCCGTATGTTTTAAATGTTCCATAATCAAAAAACCGATCTTGCGGCCGGAGGGCTCAAGACAAAAAAAGGATATACAATGACACAGAAGTACACAGGAATGAGAAAAGGTATCTCTCTTATTGAGATGGTAATCGCGATTGTTTTATTTGCGGCATTGGCCACTATCGGGCTTAAATACTTCAAAAACTACATTAACTCCGACATGCAGGCTAAAAAAGCGCGTATGGCGGCATTGACGGACCAAGCGGGACAATTACAGCAAGCGTTCAATCTCTACAAATTGGAAACCGGTTTTGAACCTACGGCGATTACCGACTTGAACAATAGTGCAGCGATTTTAACCGCTATCCCTACCAGAATCACCGAAATCTCCACAACCGGATGGGAGCTTAATACCTCTACCGGCTTGGGCGGCGTAGGAATGGCGTTTCAATTGAAAATTGACCTTAACGGTACAACATCACCTACGGCATCCGATGAAGAGTACTGCGCCATCTTTAACCGCGAATTCAATACTAGTCGCGAGCTAAACGTCACTGACGGTCTAACTGTCGGAGAGACCACTGCAGCTCTTGGACTGGCTAATTATGGTAAATACTTTTGTTATACACCTGCAGCACAAGAGCACTGGATCATGGTCGTTGTTCCGTAATGAACCCTCATTGCTCGCGTAGCTTTTTCGTCATCTGAATCTTCTCTCTCCTCACGGGGAGCGGGTATGACGGGATGACACTCCCCCTTTTCGTAAATTTATCCCTTTCCATTTCTTATAACCGTTAAAGTATTTTTCAACACTGCCGATCTGGTCAATCATTGTGTTATAAAAAGGAGTTTTGACATGACGCAGCATTACAGTGGAAAACGAAAGGCTTTCTCTCTGGTTGAGATGACGATCGCCGTCATCTTGTTTGGTCTTTTATCGACAATCGCATTAATCTATTACAAAAATTTGTATAACATCGATTTGACCGCCAAAAAAGCCCGTGTTGCAGCCTTGATGGATCAAGGTCATCAGCTGTCGGGAGCTTTTGATATTTACCAAGCCCAATTCGGTGTTGCACCGACCAGTCTTTTGGACTTCAATGCTACAAATGTTCTGATTCTAACGGACTTGCCTGCCAGAATCAAAGAGATGTCGACAACAGGATGGGAACTCAATCTTTCTACCGGAATCCCTTTAACTTCGGGGTACGCCTTTAAATTTCCGATCGACTTAAACGGTACCTGGGCCACATCGGCGGATGATGATCTGTACTGTGCAGTCTACAATCACGAGCTCAACACAAGTATAGAGCTCAATGTCAGCAATAATACCTTGTTTGCAGGTGATGAAAACGCTTCTTACCTCACATATGGTAAAACATTTTGTTATAATGAGGGTGGTCTGGCTACCGGCAAACACTGGATTATGATTATCAAATAGGGAATACGTGCACAAAAAAGGGTTTACACTCATAGAAGTAGTTATCACCATTATGCTGATCGGCGTAATGGTGAGTATCGGCTACTATTATTTCAATCTTTCCACATTGAGCAGAATTCAGTACAAAAGTACTTTGCAATCTCAATTTAACCTGATCGAGTCCATGGTATTTCAATGCAAGAGCCTCTCCGAACAGATGCCCATGCAAATAGGAGGAGCTCCGGCTCAGGATACTGCTCTGAGTGGATTAGAGTGCAATACCTCTACCCCCTATCTCTTTGACGGGGGACGTAACGGATTCGTCCCTATCCCCCCCGCCGGATTTACCCCCTACACGGCTACCGAATCGGGAACTGTTTTTTACATCACGACGACAGCCGACAACAATTCGACCCAAGACGAAGCGCTTCAAAAGCTTCAGCCCTTATACACAACAACCCAAGCGACACTGGATCACAATACCACCTCCGCCATCTTTAAGTTCTACCTGTCACGCTAGTTTTATGCTATAATCAAACCAAAAAGCACTTATGAATATAAAGAAAATACTTTCTCCAAAGCAACTAGAAGTATGCCAAAAAGAGCAGTATTATTATCAACAACTAGGTATCAAAAAACACCTTCTCGAAATAGCCCTCTCCCATCACTTTATCCAAAAAAAAGAGCCTTCCGTTACCCATAATCTCGATCTTATGAAAGAGTATGAGATGGTCATCGCCGAAGAGAGCGACACCGTTCTCAAAATATGGCGCAAAGAGCTTTTGGGAGAGAAACGTCTCGCCGAACTCAGTGCAAAAGTTCATAAGAGCGTTGAGCAAAAAAATCTCCCGGTTCGGGAATTTCAGCAGAAATATACGGCCATACTCCGCGTCGATCCCGAAACTATCGAACGCAAGATCAAGCAATTTAATGCGATGGACAGCGACGAAGACGAAGTCATCGACATCTTTGAGATGCTCCTCGAATACGGAATCCAACGCTCGGCGAGCGATATTCACATCAATGCCTATGAGTCGTTTTATTGGCTTCGGTACCGGATCGACGGAAAAATCCATGCGCGCTATCTGCTAAATCATGAGCTGGCCCAACGTTTCACCTTGATCATCAAAGAGCGCTGCAATATCGATATGATCAACGTTTATGCCCCTCAGGGGGGCGGTTTTTCACGCGAGTATCAAGGCAGAGCTATCGATTTCAGGGTTGAAGTGGCCCCTTCAAAATACGGGGAGAACGTCGTTCTCCGTATTCTCGACAAATCGCAGAATATGAAATCACTCACGGCCCTTTTTCCGAAAGATCACCCGATGAGTGAACATGTCCACCATTTCGTCAATCAGACAAACGGATTTTTTCTCGTTGTCGGACCGACGGGAAGCGGCAAGACGACAACGCTCAATGCAATCCTCAACCAGCGTGACCGTCTTCATGAGATCATCTACACGATCGAAGACCCGATTGAATATAAAATAGATTTCGTCACCCAGTATCAGGTGAACGAAGCCAGCAATTTTACCTTTGTCGAGGGGATGAAATCGATTATGCGCCAAGACCCTGACGTCATCGTTATCGGCGAGATGCGGGACCGCGAATCGATCCTCACGGGTCTAAAAGCCGCACACAGCGGACACATGGTTTTCTCAACACTCCACACCCCTAACAGTTTCATGGCGATGGAGCGTATCCGTGATGAGGGGGGGGACCTTTTTATTCTGGCCTATTCGCTCAGCGGCGTTATCGCTCAGCGCCTTGTCCCAAAACTATGCACCTGCAAACAGCCATCATCCGCGCAAGAGGGAAATCTTTTTTTCGAAAGCGATGTCGCCGGATTTACCAAAAGCGGATGCGTCCGATGTAACTTTACCGGCTATTACGGCCGTGCACTGATGATGGATATGGTATTCATCCCGGGCAATATGAAAGTGCGCTATCAATTTTATCTGGCACTGAAAAACAGTACCGTATTCAAAGCGTGGGAAAATTTTATTACGTTTAGCTATTTTCAGTCGGCAAAATACCTTTTTGAAACCGGAACATGCGATTACGAGACTCTCTCCAGCGAATTATTGTCATTAGGATACGTGCATGAAACCTGATATGCTCATGCTCCTCAAAACACTCCAGCTGTCTCTGGAAAACGGTAAAAGCCTCAGCAGCGCCCTTCGGCTATTGGAGGGGATCACGAAAGACGGCGAAGAGCGCCGCATCTATGCGAATATGACGCAGGCGGTTCAGGAAGGGACCCCTTTTTCAAAAGCAGTCGAAACACACCTCTCCCCCTCGCCCGATATCACCCAATTTATCGCTATGGCAGAAAAGGGGGGGGCATTTATCAAAACCCTAAAATCGGTTGTTAGCTATTTAGAGATCAAAAACAAATTTTACCAAGAGTCCAATGACAAAATCGGCATCCCTTTGATCTATTTTGTATTAACGACCATCATCATCATCGGTGTCCGTTTTTTTGCCATCCCTTTTCATCTCAAAGAGGCCCTGACCTATGATGCCAAGATTCAACTCATTATCGCCGATCATCTCCACACGGCTCAGCTGTTGAGCGATATCTTGTTTGGAACTCTGCTGCTGTTTGCGGCCTATTTTTTTACCGTTATGATCGCCCTTTTCAACTTCACCGGAATACTGCAGGGGCTTGCAAAGCAATACGCCGCCATCCTCCCCCTCTCTGCCCGCATTATCGGCTACTTCGAAAAATTTATCTTGCTGAGCCTGCTCAGTGAAATGTTGAAAAACGGTGTTTCGCTGAAAACCGCCTTTAAGGCTGCGGCAACCAGCACCCTCGTCCCCCATATCTCAAAACAGTTTGACACCATCCTTGAACGTCTTAGCCGCGGTGAAAAAAACTTTTGGGAGATCCCTTTCTTCGAAGATATCGAACAAAGTCTCCTCTCGGGAGTAGGCAATATAGCACAGCTTGGCGATATGATCGGACAATTTTCCGATCGGGCCAGGCTCAATGCACTGATAGCGGCAACCAAGTTTTTCCGCATCATCACTATCCTCTCGATCTTCCTGATGGCGTTTGCCGTTTTTGTCGAATTTTTCACCATTGTCCTCACGCAGGTACTGATTCAACAAGCAATTATCAGCGCTGCTGAACATGCATAAAAGGGTAGGGATGAGAAAAGGGTTTATGCTGATCGAGGTAATGCTGGCCGTCGTCATGGCCGGTATCCTCGCCGCCGTTTTAGCGACGATAGGATATTACACCGTGATGCAGGGCAATACCCTCAAGCTGCAAAATACCAAGACGATGCTCGAAGTAATCCGCAGCCGCCTGGTCAATCTCTCTGCCGATCCCGATCTTGATTCGTATTTTGAACTGCTGAAAGAAGATGTCAATTCCACCGTACCCGTCGTAGCCGGGCTGGGAAAAGACGCCTGGGGGCGTAATATCAATTACACGACGTATGATTTTGGGACGCACAATACGAATACCACCTATGCCGATAACAATACCACCTCCATCTCACCCAATCCTAACATCCTGGGACGCCTTGTCAGCATGGGGGAAAACGGCATACTGGAAACGGGTGCGGCAAATTCCGTTGCGCAGGGCGATGACATCATGCTCGAGATCGGTATCGGGGAAACCAACCATTTCAAGCTGTACGGAGGATCGGAGATCACGACGCAAACACGCAACTACAACAGCGCGATCGTCTCTGCCGCCGCTCCGGCCACCCCGATTCAGGGGACCCTCTGGTATGACACGACCAACGCAAAACTCTATATGTGGAATGATGCCAATCTCAGCTGGCTCCCTATTCCCTGAATTTTAGCCGCTGAAAGGGAGCTCTTCATACCCAATAGACGTGCCGATAATGTACAAAGGGGCTTCGTTGAGCCGCCCTTCGTACGCACCGATTGCGAGTCCGCATCGGCCGTTTTCAATCTCGGCACGAATCCCCTCTTCCATCGATACCACCTTCAGCGCGTTATCGCTGAGAAGCTTGGCATCGCTGACCCCCTCAATGCGAAACCCGATATCGATCCAGTCATATCCACGGGCCATATCCTGCACGCTGAAGCGAATGAAGATCGAGGTAGGGGTAAGAGGTGTCAGAGAGCGGATTTCGCCCTCAGAGGCGAAACTGATGCGTTCCAGAAGGTTTTTAAGAGAGCTTTTTGTCAACGGTGTCATCTTATCCCCTATAATACAAAATATATGTGTAGAACCTCTTAATATAAGATTAAATCAATTCAGAGTATTATAATGTTCTGAATTTTTCCCGAAATTCTAGTTTTGCAACTGTTCCACCAGTTGCAGAAGACTTACTACTGCTGATACGTTCAATTTTAGTTTTACGTAAATATATAGCCTAATCATTCTTACCTCCTCTATAATTTAAAACCGTTTTTACGATATTCAATTACTAAGAGGCTCAACACATATATCTATTTTTCTAATAACAATTATGTCAAAAAAGAGTTTTAACTATGATAAAATGAAAATAGATTTTAGGTGTGAAAGGTGCTTTATTGGCACCCTTCACACTCCATCGTACGGTCTGCGGTATCGTTTTTCGCTTCCGGTGACTGGGAGCGGAGATAATAGGTCGATTTGAGACCCAGCTTCCATGCGAGCAGGTAAATATCGTTGAGATATTTACCGCTTGCTTTGTCCAGAGTGATAAAGATATTGAGGCTTTGCCCCTGATCGATCCATTTTTGGCGGATTGCGGCGGCTTTGACCAGGATCGTCTGATCGAGATCATACGCCGGGGTATAGTATCCCCACGTCTCCGGGCTGAGTTTCGGAGCGACGACCGGAATGAGCCCTGAAAGGTTCTCTTCGAACCACTTTCGCTTGTACACCGGTTCAATCGCCTGTGTCGTTCCGGTGAGGATCGAAATTGAACTCGTCGGTGCGATCGCCATCAGATAGCCGTTACGCATTCCCTGCTTTTTGATCGTTTCACGCAGAGCGTCCCATTCATAATTGGGAGCAAACAATCCGCCGCGGTCGACGAGATTTTGCACCTCTGCCGTCGCATGGTCCATCGGCAAGATGCCGCGATTCCATTTGGAACCCTCATACTCGGCATACGACCCTTTTTCAACCGCCAAATCGGAAGAGGCTTTGATCGCGTTATAGCTCACCGCTTCCATCACTTCATCGATCTTGTCAAAATGTTCCTGGCTTCCCCATACTATTTTTGCCTCAGCCAGCATCTGTGCTTCGCCCATCACCCCTAGACCGATCGCCCGTGTACGCAGATTGGTCCGTTTTACCTTTTCGAGCGGATAGAAGTTCAAATCGATGACATTGTCGAGAGCACGGATCGCGACCGGAACGATACGGTCGATATCTTCTTTGGTATTCACACGCGACAAGTTGACCGACGCGAGGTTGCATACAGCCGTAGCCCCGTCAATTTTCTCTTTTTCAACAATGTAGATTTGACGTCCGCCCAATGAATCGAGCGCCGTGATTTTTTTAGCCGGTTTTTCAATGCCGCTGTCGACACGGACCAACTCATCCTCTTCGTATGTCAAGAATGTTCCGTCCTCAAATTTGACCTTGGTCAGATAATGGTTAGGCTGTGTATTTTGGAAAATCTCCGTGCACAGATTTGAACTGCGGATAATCCCGAAATGGTCATTCGGATTGGCGCGATTCGCCGTATCTTTGAAACACAGGAACGGGCTCCCGGACTCGAAATAGCTTGTAAGAATTTTTTTCCAAAGATCTTTTGCTTTGGTATGCTCTTTTATGACATTCGCATCCTGCTCGAGTTCAATGTAGCGCTTTTCGAATGCGGCACCGTGCAGTTCGGTAAGCTCTTTTACATCGAATGGATCAAACATCGTCCAAATACCGTCTTCGACGACCCGTTTCATAAACATGTCATTGATCCATAAAGCCGGGAAAAGGTCATGAGCGCGACGGCGCTCTTCACCGGAGTTTTTCTTGATGTCAAGAAAGTCTTTGACGTCCATATGCCACGGCTCGAGATAAACGGCAATCGCCCCTTTCCGGGTTCCGAGCTGATCCACCGCAATCGCGATGTCGTTGGTAATTTTCAAAAACGGTACCGTACCGCCGGCTGCGTTCTTATGCCCGTCGATGAATGACCCCATCGCCCGTACCTGCGTCCAATCCCAGCCGATACCTCCGCCGAATTTGGAAAGCAATGCCATCTCTTTATACGCATCGAAAATCCCCTCGATATTATCGGGAGACGATCCGATGTAACACGAACTGAGCTGATGGCGTGTCGTACGTGCATTGGATAATGTAGGGGTGGCGAGCATCACTTCAAATTTAGAGATCATGTCATAGAACTTTACCGCCCATCCCTGACGATCTGACTCGTTTTGCGCCAGGAACATTGCAACCGCCATAAACATATGCTGCGGCAGCTCTATCGGATCACCTTTGCGGTCTTTGATCAAATAACGGTCATACAGTGTTTTAACACCCAGATAGTTAAATTCAAGGTCACGCTCAGGATCGATATGTGCGTCCAACGCGGCTAAATCGTATTTCTCTTTAAGACCGAGCAGAATACGCCCTTCCGCCTCGCCACGCTCAAAATAGCTCTGTAAACTTCCGTATCCGGTAAACCCGTTTACACGGTGGTACAAATCGTATAAAAAGAGACGCGATGCGACAAATGTCCAATTGGGAGAATCGATGTCGATCTTATCGACAGCGGTTTTAATCATCGTCTGCTGGATCTCATTGCTCGTAATGCCGTCGCGGAACTGGATCTGCGCATCCACTTCGAGTTCGCTCTGTGATACGTTTATGAGCCCTTTAACGGCTGCAGACGTATATTTTTGAATTTTCGTAATATCGAGCGGCTCGCGGCGGCCGTTACGTTTGATAATGGTTAGCATCTCTCTCCCTTTGCACTCTCATAAAGAGTGTATTATAGTCATTCTAAATTTTATAATTTCTTATGTCAACTCAAGATATTTTTTTAACGGTAAAGAGATAAAATCTTTTTACTTTCACTCGCCGCTATGGCACTGAAGCTTCTCGCGCAGAAGCAGATTTTTCGATTTATTTAAATACCCGCGCAAAAATACGATCCACATTTTTCGTATAATAATCAAAATTAAAACATTCGCGGATTGCCTCTTCGCTCAAGCTTTGTCCAAGCTCTTCATCCGCCAAAAGATATTGCAGATAGAGGCTCTCCCCTTTTTCATTAACGGCACTTTTTCCTTGCTGTAGCCCTTCCCATACTTTCATCGCATTGCGCTGAACGATACGGTAAGCATCTTCACGGCTTACCCCTTTGAGCGGAAGTTCGAGCAAGACACGCTGAGAGAAAACCAAACCGCCGGTCAGGTTGAGATTACGCATCATGTTTTCAGGATAAACAACAAGGTTGGCAATAACGCCGTTAAAACGGTGAAGCATAAAATCAGAAGTAACAAAGCTGTCCGGAAGCCAAAAACGTTCGGTAGAACTGTGAGAGATATCCCGCTCATGCCATAACGCGACGTTTTCCATAGCCGGTATAACATAAGCACGAACCATACGGGCCAACCCTGTGATGTTCTCCGTCAAGATCGGGTTACGTTTGTGCGGCATTGCGGATGAGCCTTTTTGCCCTTTCGAGAAAAATTCCTCACACTCATACACTTCGGTACGCTGCCAGTGACGAACCTGAACGGCAAATTTTTCGATCGATCCGGCAAGCAGCGCTAACGTCGTAGCAAGACGGGCATAACGGTCACGCTGTATAACCTGGTTAGAGGCGGGAGCCGCTTTAAGCCCTAACGCTTCACACGTATACTCTTCCAGTTCTAACGGTGCGTGTGCAAAATTGCCCATTGCTCCGGATACCTGGCCGACGGCTATAACTTCCATCGTTTGTTCAAGGTTTGTCAGGTGGCGTGCCATCTCGTCATACCATACCGCCAAAACCAAACCAAACGTAATCGGCTCACCGTGAATTCCGTGAGAGCGTCCGACCATTAATGTCATCTTGTGTTCCATCGCCCGCGTCTTAATCGATTCCATAACCATTTTCACATCATCGATAATCAATGCAAGAGAATCACGCATCTGAAGAGCCACTGCGGTATCGACCGTATCCGAAGAGGTCATGCCGTAGTGAAACCATCGGCTCTCTTCTCCGAGCGTTTCGGATACCGAAGTTGTAAACGCGATCAAATCATGTTTGGTAACCGCTTCGATCTCATCAATCCGCTCAACACTGAATCCCGCATTCTTTACGATCTTCTCTGCGTCCTCATCCGGGATAAGTCCCAATCTGTTCCATGCTTGAACAACCGCTTTTTCAACGTCAAGCCATGCTTGATATTTTGCTTGGATGCTCCATTTGGATTTCATCTCTTCTCTGGCGTAACGATCTACCATGATTTGCTTTCCTTACTATGCTAAAATGCGCTTTATATATCGCGCTTAAACTATATTTTTAGTCTATCCAACCCTCCCTAAAAAGGAATTAAATTGCCCTTCATTACCAAGAAGCTTCATTCCCCTACACGACAAAAAGCTTTTCTGTTTTTAATCCAAGAGTTAGGGATAACCCAAAGCGAAGCGCAGCGACTCATCTCTAAAGGGAGACTTTCTCAAAACGGTGTTGTCATGTCAAACAATGCTGGATATATCGAAGGAGATTTCGATTTTATCTGTTTTGAACCTATCTCATACGGCCTCATACCGACATTCGTAGCGGAAGAGTTTGCCGTCTACGATAAGCCCAGCGGTTTGCTTGTCCACCCGCAAAATCGTCATACCCCCTATTCACTCAATGATGAGATCAAACACCGTTTCGGTCATGAAGCCAATATCACCCATCGCATCGATCAAGAGACCAGCGGGCTTGTTTTGGCGGCACGCAACAAAACATCTGAGCGGATTTTAAAAATGATGTTCGAAGAGCGGGAGATCACCAAACGCTATCTCGCTATGGTCAAAGGGCATCTAAAAGAATCTCTCGATATACAAGAGCCTCTATTACGACGTGAAGACCCCGATTCTATCATACGCATGATAGTACGGGTTCATCCGGAGGGGAAATCATCTCGTACCTTTATCAAGCCTCTGCACTATTTCCCTCAAACCGATACAACCCTCGTCGAAGCTTCTCCTTATACCGGACGTCAACATCAAATACGGGTTCATTTGTTTCACGTGAAACATCCGATAATCGGTGATCCTATCTATAATCAAGACGAAAATGATGCGGTCCGATTTTTGGATAGAGAGATGTCGGCAGAAGAACGGTATACCAATACCGGAGCATCACGCCTTTTGCTTCATGCCCATTCACTCGAATTTACCTATGGCGATAATCCATACCATATTGTCTCCAGAGAAGATTTTATTACGCAGTGTTTCGACGCCATGAAAGCGAAATAATTGCTATGCCTTTCATTACTAAAAAACTTCATTCGCCGATACGACAAATGGCCCTATCCTTTTTAATGGATGAGTTAGGGCTCGCACGCAGTGAATGTCAGCGCCTGATTGCCAGAGGCCGTTTATCCCAATACGGTACCGTTATGTGTGATCAATTCGGGTACATTGAGGGTGATTGCGAGTTCATCTGTTTTGAACCGGTTACTCAAGGATTCAAACCGATGTTTGTCACTAACGACTTTGCGGTCTATGACAAACCGAGCGGTTTGAGTGTCCATCCGCACAGCCGTCTCTCCCCCTATACGCTGAATGATGAGATAAAACATCAGTTTGGAGATGATGCTAACGCTACGCATCGCATTGATCAAGAGACAAGCGGTCTGGTTTTAGTATCACGTAATAAAAAAAGTGAGGCTGTTTTAAAACGGTTATTTTCGCAGCGCGCTATAACCAAACGGTATCTTGCGCTGGTCAAAGGTCACTTGAGTGAACCTCTCGACATTCAAGAACCTCTATTTCGAAACGATCATCCTAACCTTTTAATCAGCATGGTAGTTAAAGTTCATCCTGAAGGGAAGAAAGCTCATACCCTTGTCAAACCTCTCCGCTATTTCCCTGAACAGGATATGACTCTCGTAGAGGCATCGCCGTTGACCGGCCGTACCCATCAGATACGGGTTCATTTGTTTCACGTGAAACATCCGATAATCGGTGATCCGGTCTACGGTCCCGAAGAAGACGACGTAGTGCGCTTTATAAAAAAAGAGTTGAGCAGCAATGAACGACTGAAAAAAAGCGGTTCGACACGTCTATTGCTTCACGCCCATTCCCTTGAGTTTGAGTATGAAAATGAACTGTACCGTATCGTGTCGGAAAAAGATTTTGTCAAAGAGTGTTTTGAAGCGATGCATATTAATCAAATAAATAACTAAACCTTAGAAAAATTTTCTCTAAGGTATTGTATTAAACAGCCTGTATATAGCGTTGGCGTTTTACCGCTTTTATTTTTGCAATCTCTACCAGCATATATCCGTCAATGCAATTGTTGAAATCGACATCAATACCAAAATCGACGAACTGTGCCCCACCCTCTTCGCATAATTCACTGTATTGCTTGTAGAGAGTAGGAACGGCAACATCGAACGTTTTTAGATAATCTTTTAATACTCTGAAATCCTCATTATAATCATTGCCGCAAAAAAGCTGCGCGAATTCCGCCTTCACGTAATCGGACAATCGATAGGGTGATTTTGCTTTTAAATAGGTGTGATCCGATCCAAAATAGAGGCTGTAAAAATAGACCAGAGCTTCCTGTGCATGTTTGGGATAGCTCCCCGATATACTCACCGGCCCGATCATATATTTGACATGCGGATTATGACTCAGATAGGCACCGATCCCCTGCCACAGATAATCCAGTGCCCGCGTACCCCAATATTTCGGCTGAACGAAACTTCGCCCCAACTCAATCGCATCTTCGAGGATAGGATCAAACCGTTCATTAATATCGCACAGGTCACTCAGATAAAGTCCTTCTCTTCCCAACCATGAAAGGATCCATCCGCATTCGCCGATACGGTATGCCCCTACGACTTCCAATGCCTCGTCATCCCACAAAACAAGATGATGGTAATAGCGGTCATATGCATCAAGGTCTTTTGCTTTTCCGCTCCCCTCACCAACTTTTCGGAAAGAGTATTCACGTAATCTGCCGATCTCATTGAGCAGATGTGGGGCACTTTCCTGCTCGATCAGATAGATGTGTTTGTTATCGCTTGTTGTACCGATCCGCTCACCCAGTTTTAATTCCATACGGATATCCTGACGCGACACGGGATGGACGATCGAACATTCGGTCGGATAAAGTCCGGGCTTCCCTTTGGCAATACGCAATAGATGCTTTCGAAAAAGTTTGGCATGGCGCTTATCGGTCACATTAAAATTGTTCAATGCTTTTTCACTCACCAATTCGCCGATCGTCATATCAAAGACTCTGTTACGCGCGGCAAACATCTCATGACTAAGCAACAGTGTCCCAAGCGGTTTGTATATCCATGATGCCGCATAAAACAAAGGGCTGTTTTTTGCCCGGATATAGATCGGCAAAACAGGAGCATTATTCCGTTTGGCAAATTTTACAAATCCCCCCTTCCATATCCCCTCTTTTAATCCAAAAAGCCCTCCTCTGGATACTTCACCGCTCGGGAAAAAAATAACCGCTTCCTCGGCACGCAATGCCTCATCAATTTGACGTAAAGCATACTTGGACACTTTATCGTTCATATTGTCGACACTGATCAAAAGATCTTTGAGCTGCGGTATGGCTGAGAGCATCTTATTGGCAACGATTTTAACTTTTTGATCCTGACGGACATGGCACACCATTTGAATGAGAGAAAGTGCATCCAAAGCACCCAACGGATGATTTGCGACTATGATCACTTTTCCTATAGCCGGTATGTTTTCCACCTGTCGGCTATTTGTTTTGTACGATACGTTCAGATGTTCTAATGCCGCGTCAATAAAGGCCAAACCTTTTTTTTCTTCATGTGCAATCATAAACCGGTTTATCGAATTTTCATGAACGACCCATTGCGATATCTTGACGATACTTTTTGAAACAAGATCCGGATACTCAAATATTTTGGGATACGATTTTTTGAGGATGTATTCAACACTTACCATTTTTCATTCTCCTGAAAGTAATGAATTATGGTAAATAATATCAATTTCAATTGCATTACACTACGATTACCGCTCTGTAACCATCTGAAATGTGAATAACTTTTTATAACACGCACTTAAAATAAATTGAAAGTCTAATTTTTCGCTCAAATGCCCTATTTTAGGCACTTTAAGCCGTATTGAAGAAAATAGATTCAGATTAGATTTAGATAAAATATTTCTGAATATCGTCTCTGTTTAAGAGATAAAAGGAGGATTGTACTCTTGATTTATTCACACTTCGATCACAGTGTGAATATTACACATTTTTGAAAAATCTAACGTTTTTTTATCTCTTTAAGAATACTCTTAGCGTCATAACAAGGATAAACAACACTCTTGCCCTTAACCATTTTGGCAATTCAAAAAAATTAAGCGTCTCTAAGACTCTTTCGATACACTTACGGCCGAGCGACCTTCCTGGTGTGTCGGTCGCTTTATATTTTCCAACTTCACTCTTTGCGCATGGGTAATCGCTACAGCCATAGCATCCGTTATATCCAGCGGCTTAATCTCTTTTGTAATACCTAAAATCTGTTTTACCATAAATGCAACCTGCTCTTTTGCCGCTTTGGCTTTACCGGTTAGTGATTTTTTTACCTGTAGCGCCGTATACTCGGCAAACATGCCGTGTTCCTGCAAAAGCTTAAGGGTGATCGCTCCGCGAAATTGCGCTAATTTTAAAACGGTCTTCGGATTATGGGCATAAAAAATATCTTCCATCGCTACTTCATCGATTGTATGTATTTTGAAAATCTGTTCGATCGCTTCGACCACTTGAGGAATCTGGTATTGAAGGCTTTCACTTTTTATTTTGATAAGCCCGGCTTCAATAAGACGGATTTTCTGCCCATCGATCATCACAATTGCATAACCGCAATTTCGTGTCCCCGGATCTATCCCCAATATCGTCATCAAAACTCCATTCACCCATGTGAATAATTCTATTCACACGAATTATATCCCTAATTATAGGGAAAAAAAGGTATTATTCACATTACTATTCACAGGGGAATATAATGAATTCAATCGGTAAACAAGTTTTAAATGCACTCAAAAATGAGATCAGCGAACTTGATTATACGCGCTACATTAAACAACTCCGGTTTAATGAAGAAGAGTCCAAAAGCAATCTTGCCGTTTTTAATGCTCCCAATCCGCTCATCGCAAACTGGATTCGTACCAAATACGCCGATAAGATTGCCCATCTTTTTGAAGTAAACACTAATATAAAACCTACCGTTATTATCAGTGTCCACTCCACTGGCACAGTTGCTTCCACCCCCAGCACTCCTGTCATACCGGCAGAAAAAGCGATAACCTCCCTGCTCAACCCCTCGTATACGTTTCAGAACTTTGTCGTAGGGGGTTCGAATAACTTCGCCTACATTGCGGCAAAAAATGTCAGTGAAAAACCGGGGATGGTGTATAACCCTCTTTTCATTTACGGCGGCGTAGGTTTGGGAAAAACCCATTTGATGCAAGCCGTCGGAAATGTGATGCTTGCTCAGGGAAAAACGGTCATATATACCTCTGTAGAACAATTTCTCAATGACTTTTCCCGGCATCTCAGCAACCGGACGATGGATCGCTTCAAAGACAAATACCGCAAATGCGATCTTTTGCTCATTGACGATATTCAGTTTTTAAGCGGAAAAAACCAGATACAGGAAGAATTTTTTCATACGTTTGAAGCACTCCGCAATGAAAACAAACAGATCATTATCACCTCCGATAAAAAACCCAAGCAGATCGGCGGCTTGGAAGAGAGACTCAAAAGCCGTTTTGAATGGGGACTGGTCGCCGATATTCAGCCTCCGGAACTTGAAACAAAAATTGAGATCATCAAGAAAAAATGTGAGATCAACCGTGTCAAACTCGATAAAGACGTTATCAACTATGTTGCCACTATTATTGAAAACAATACCCGTGAAATCGAAGGGATACTCTCAAAACTCAATGCCTATTCACAGCTTATGGGTGTCGATATTACGATCGAATTTGCCCGTAATGTTCTCAAAGAACAGATGGCTGAAAAACGGAGCAACATCACCATCGATCTCATCATGGACACCGTAGCTAAAGAATTGAATGTGAAAACCAGTGAAATCCGTTCCAAAAGCCGTAACAGCAATATCGTCTATGCCCGCCGTATTGCGATTTATCTTTCGCGTTCTCTCACCCCCAATTCCATGCCTCAGCTTGCTCAATATTTTGGGATGAAAGACCACACTGCCGTCAGTCATACGATGAAAAAAATTCAAGAACTGATGAAAAACGATGAAGATTTCAAAATAAAAGTCCAAGAACTCTCCAACAAAGTCTCCATGGACACCTCCGATTAAATTGTTTGTGTTTGTAAAGGGGTTTTAAAAAAGATATAATTCAAAAGGTGAATGGATGTGAATGAAACTCTCTCTTTTGGTCACACCCGTTCATTGCGTCAGTTTGGGAGTTTGAAGGGTGTTTTCACTTATTCACACCCCCTTATTACTAACTACTAACTATTGATGATATATATAATAAGGAGCCACTTATGAAAATTACCGTTGAAAAATCGGTTTTGGAAAACATCCTTCTTCATCTACAACCTTTTTTAGAGAAAAAGGATACATCGCAGATCACTTCCCATATATTTCTTTCGACAGATGGGAGAACACTGACCGCTAAGGCAACCGATTTTGAAATAGGATTGGCAATTCAAACCAATTCGCTAAGTGTAGAAGAACCCGGTTCGCTAACTGCTAACGGTAAAAAGCTCCTTGATATCATCCGCATACTCAAAGATGAAGAAGTGGAACTCGATTTTCAAAAAGATACTCTGCATATCCGTCAAAAACGATCCAACTTCAAACTTCCAACTTTTAAAAGCTCGGAATTTCCTGTTTTTCCTTCTACCGACGATAAACCGAACATTGCAATTAATTCTCAGCTGTTAATTGAATCATTGAAAAAAATTACACCGGCTGCAGATACAAACAATCCTAAATTTGAACTCAACGGAGCTTTGATCGATATCAAAGCAAATCAGATCAATTTTGTATCTACCGATACCAGACGTCTTGCACTGGTACATATTAACAGTCAAAATGAAGCTGAACTCTCTATCATCGTCCCTAAAAAAGCGATTATAGAAATTCAAAAACTTTTTACCGACAACATCGAAATTTATTATGACAATACCCATCTCATTATTAAATCAAGCGACTCTCTGTTTTTCACTAAATTGATCAATGGAAAATTTCCCGATTACACACGGATAATTCCAAAAGAAGTACAACGTACTATAAAATTGCCCAAAGCAGCGATCATTACGGCAATCAAGCAAATAACAACCATCTCAAATGATCTAAAAGTCACATTCCAAAATGATGCTATTTTATTTGAAAGCTTGAGTGACGATAACATCGAAGCTAAAACTGCGGTAGAGATAGAAAACGGTTTTGAATCCCCTTTCATCCTTGCGATCAACAGCCGCTATATTTTAGATTTTTTAGGCCAGGTACAAGGAACCATGTTCACCCTTGAAGCTAATGAATCGAACCAGCCGTTTGTCTTAAAAGACGAAAATTTTAAAACTATCGTCATGCCTATCGTTATCTAAACAAATGCCGAAAGGATAAAAATCCTTTCGGCTGCACGTATTAAATCTTATTATTTATACTTCAAAATCTCAAAAAAACCTTCTTTTTAGTTTATATCGGGTAAAATAAAGCCATTTAACACGCTATCGTGGGAGCAATTATGGAACAAAATTACGGTGCCAGCAATATTAAAGTCCTTAAAGGGCTCGAAGCAGTTCGAAAACGACCCGGTATGTATATCGGTGATACGGGTCACCGCGGACTACACCATCTAATTTATGAAGTCGTTGATAACTCGATCGATGAAGCGATGGCAGGGCATTGTGACACCATTAACGTCACCCTGACAAAAAACGGTACGGCAATCGTAAGCGACAACGGACGCGGTATCCCGACTGACATTCATCCCGGTGAAGGAATATCGGCTGCAACCGTTGTATTGACCGTATTGCATGCCGGCGGTAAATTCGATAAAGATACCTATAAAGTCTCAGGCGGTTTGCACGGGGTAGGGGTGTCGGTCGTTAATGCGCTCAGTTCAGACTTGAAAATGACCATTTACCGAGAAGGTCAGATATACGAGCAGGATTTCAAATGCGGTATTCCTCAAGAGCCTCTTGCCGTAACCGGAACGACCCGTAAAAAAGGGACGATGATCGAATTTGCTCCCGATCCTTCGATCTTTACCGAAACCATTACCTTTGACTACGATTATTTGGCAAAACGATTTAAAGAGCTTGCCTATCTTAATCCCCGTATCACAATCAAATTCAAAGACGAACGAAACGGCGCGGACAACACCTATCACTTCGAAGGAGGAATCACCCAATTCGTTACCGATATGAATAAAAAAGTGGTGGTTGCGACTCCCTATGAATTTAATGAAAAAATCGAAGATATCGAGATGGATATCGCGATTATGTATAACGACAGTTATGACGAAAAAAGCTATACCTTCGTCAATAATATCAATACCCCTAACGGCGGTACCCATGAAGCGGGTTTCCGTGCCGGATTGACCCGTGTGATTTCCAATTACAACAAACAAAACGGTAATGCCAAAGAAAAAGATATTCCCCTTTCGGGTGAAGACGTTGCGGAAGGATTGATCTGCGTCGTCTCCGTTCGCGTTCCGGAACCTCAGTTTGAAGGTCAAACGAAAGGGAAACTCGGAAATACGTATGTTCGTCCGTTAGTTCAAAAAATAACGTACGAAAAGCTGACCAAATACTTCGAAGAAAATCCGATTCAGGCTAAAGCAATCGTCCAAAAAGCTCTTATGGCGGCACGCGGACGTGAAGCAGCGAAAAAAGCCCGTGAATTGACCCGCCGTAAAGATGCAATGACCGTAGGGACACTTCCGGGTAAGCTAGCCGATTGTCAGAGCAAAGATCCGAGTATCAGCGAACTGTATCTGGTGGAAGGGGATTCTGCGGGCGGTTCTGCGAAACAGGGACGTGACCGTGTGTTTCAGGCCATATTGCCGCTCAAAGGTAAAATTCTAAACGTCGAAAAAGCTCGTTTGGACAAAATTCTCAAATCCGAAGAGATCACCAATATGATCACCGCTTTGGGATGCGGAATCGGCGAAGAGTTTAACGAAGAGAAACTTCGCTACCACAAAATCATCATCATGACCGATGCCGACGTTGACGGAAGCCATATCCAAACCTTGTTATTGACCTTCTTTTTCCGGTATCTTCCGAAAATCGTTGAAAACGGCTACCTCTATTTGGCTCAGCCGCCGTTGTACCGATACAAAAAAGGGAAAAAAGAGATCTATTTCAAAGACGATCGCGTCATGAATGCCTTTTTGATCGAAAACGGAATTGAAGCGCTGGAGATGGAAAACCTTAATATCGGCGTAAATGATTTGGTCTCATTTTTCAAAATGGTAGATCACTACCGAAGTACTCTCGATGCGTTGGAACGTCGTTATGCACTGGTTGAATTGATCCGTTATTTCATTGAAAATCCGGATTTGATTGCCCTGCCGTTGACTCAACTCTATACCCATGTAGAGGCATTTTTGAACGCTAAGGGGAATAATATCCTCAGTAAAAATGTAAATGACGAAGATATGCACCTGTTTGTCCAAACCAAAGAGGGTCTTGAAGAACTTCATGTCAATGATGAATTATTTTCTTCACCGCATTTTGCCGAAGCAAACTACATTTTTCAAAAAATTCAAGATTGGAATCTGCCGCTTGAGGGCGATTTGTTAGAGCTGCTGACTCAAATTACCGATTATGCGAAAAAAGGCTCTTATATTCAACGCTATAAAGGTCTTGGTGAGATGAATCCGGAACAGCTTTGGGAGACAACTATGACACCGGAAAATCGTGTACTTCTCCGTATTACGATAGAAGATGCCGAGTCTGCCGGCGAATCGTTTAATCTATTTATGGGAGATGATGTCGAACCCCGCCGTAATTACATTGAAACGCACGCCAAAGACGTCAAGCATCTCGATATCTAAATGGTGTTTACCGAACAAGTAGAACGCTCACATCGCTTTCAGCTCGCGCTGCGGATGGGACTTCCCATCTTTTTGTTAACGGTAATCACTTTTTTTGCATTGTTGAATCATAGCAGCGAGAGTATTTTCGTCTCTTTCATCACCGCCTCATCCCTTTTACTCGGGGTAATGGTCTATTTCATCTTTTATCTTATATACCAGAGCAGTCGGGAAAATATAACCGATGTTACTACACACACGTTTACCCCGGATTATTTTTTCTCTTTGTATGAGCGGGAACCGGGAATTAAAACTTTGATGATGATCTCTTTGGAAAATCTCTCCGTGATCAACGAGCGGTACGGGATAAAAAACGGGGATATGGTACTGAAAGAAACGGTGCTGAAAATAAATACGTTTTTTGTTGAAAAAGGGTTGGAAAAACTTCCTATATGCCGTTATAAGGGGGGGGAATTTTTACTATTTTTTTCTGAAAAAAAAGAGAACTACACCGCTTTGCTAGAGCTCTTTATGGCGAAATATCAAAATCACCTTGAAAATGACATCGAAGTTCGGCTTGAAGGGGTTTTAATCGATTCGAGCGTCGCGGATGAATACGAGATGCTGCTCAGCCGTCTGTATGAATTGCATCATGATCGAAAAAGCAGTGAAAAAGAGGAATTTTATACGATCAACGAGCTTGAATCCGAGATACTCAGCGCAGTCGAACAGAAAAATTTTTCGATCGGCTTTTGGCCTTTGTGTTGCAAAAAAGGGACTATCTACGATACAGCATTCAAACTGATCGATTCAAAAGGGCGTTTCATACATCAAAGCCGCTACGTACCCGTATTAAACCGACTCAATAAAATGCGATTGCTTGAGATCTCTTTTTTAGAAAAAATAGGAGATTTGTGTACCCGATATGAGGGAGATTTTATCATCTCAATCTCTTCCGTGTCGCTTCGAAATCCCCATTTTTTTGAACATGCAATGACAATGTTCGGGCGCTATCCCAAAGCGCAGGGGAGAATAACGCTGATGTTCGAAGAGAAAGAATACTGCCATCAGTTAGAGCGTTTTAAACAGCAATTGGCACAATATCGACGGGTAGGGTATAAAATTGCGCTGGATCGTTTGGGCGGCTATCATACGACAATGCTTTATCTGAAAGAGATACCTGTGGATCTGGTACGTTTTGATCCGATTTATGCGCGTCATATTAAAGAACAAGGATATCAGAATCTTATTCAAGGGCTTAATTTCAGTGCACATCTATGCGGAGCCGAAACATGGATGCCGATGATCGAGGATGAACATAGCAATGCATTGGCCCAATCTTTAAAAATAAATTACCGGCAAGGAAATTATCTCGGTAAAATTTTAACGCTTGCAGAAATTGACTCTAAGGAAATATAAATGAAATACGGCGAACAAATTGTAGAAAATTTCGATGTGGAAAAAGATTTTGAAATTTGGCCCAATGCGCACGAGCGTGATTATGTCGTAAAGGTGACATTGCCAGAATTTACCTGTCTTTGTCCGCGGAGCGGATATCCCGATTTTGCGACGATTTATATCGAATATACCCCGGATAAATGGGTAGCCGAACTCAAGGCTATCAAATTGTATATTAATTCGTTCAGAAACCGCCATATTTCGCACGAAAACAGTGCAAACGAGATCTACTCCCTCTTTGAAGACAAAATCGCTCCTAAGCGCTTAAAAGTGATTGCGGATTTCTATCCGCGCGGAAATGTCCATACGGTGATCGAAATCGACAGCGAAAAAATGGTGAAAGAGAAATAAACGGAGGAGTTTTCTCCCGCATCCGGAAGATGCGGGAAGCTTTAGGGGGTTGTAGGGACATTTGTCCCTGCCACTTTATGGGCTTTGCTCATAAAGTGCGTAACATCAGAAAATAATTAAAATTTATAAGTATAGGTGATGTTGGCACTTCGGCCCCAATGCTGGGGAATCGTATTGGTTCCGTTCAGATAATTGAGATCAGGCGTATAGACCTGTTCATCCAAAATATTATCCAGGTACAACGCTACCAGAGAGTTTCCCGGTTTACCGATACCCCATATTTTCCCTGTGTCTATTGAGAGGTTGGCGGTCAACAGATTATAGGAATCTGCTTTTGGATTACGCAAAGGTGCATTGTTCGTTACCGTCAAATCGGTTGATTTGCCTATGTAGCTGTTAAAGATACCGATACTGGTTCCGTAAATTCCCTGATAGGACGTACCGAGTTTGGCCATTACTTTCGGGGCAAATGTCGCGTCTTTGACCCCCTGATCGTTTTTGTTGGTTTGATAGCTGAAATTTCCGATGATGTCCCAGTCTTGTTGTACTTCCAGACGCCCTTCAACCTCTACCCCCTGGAAATGGACACTTCCTTGATTGGTAAATGTTGTCGGGGTCCCTGCAACTCTGACGATCAAATTGTTCAGTACGGTGTCATACAGGGCTATCGCAAGGTATTGTTTTTGCGTTTGATAGATGAGCTGAGCGTCATATGTTTTGACTTTTTCCGGATCGAGTGAAGGATTCCCCCTTAATGTCGGTGCATTGATTTTTGCCTCTTGGAGATTCGGCGATCGGTACGCTTCGCTATAGAGGAGTTTTAGCCACCAATTGTCTCCGAATCCCTGAATAAAACCAAGTCGGGAGGAAAAATCCGAAGCGGTCTCTTCGGGCTTGTTCCATTGAACCCCCCCTATTATTTTTTGCTTCGGAGAGAGCATATAATCGATCTGGGTATAGGCGCTTTTATTGCTCATATTCGCGGAGGGAAAACCGATATCGAAAGCGGTTGTGTATTTCGAATAATTGGTACCGAAGAGGAGATTCAGATTAGTGGCGACATTGCCGCGGACGATCATCTCCACCATGTCGTAGCGGTCTTTGTAGTGGTTGAACCCGCCAACTTCGCTGATTTGCCAATCGAAGTCGGCAATATTGACGGTATAGTTTACCGAAGCATCCCATCCGCTGGTGATGTTATAGAGGTAACCCATGTCTAGAAAATATCTGTTTTTTTTCATCGGCGATGAGGGAAGCTGGAAAGAGGAACCGCCGCTGTCCGCGTTATTTTTCATCACCATACCGTTGAGGGTAAAGTTTTTGTATTTGCCGTTGATAAGGAGATTGTCACTGTTTTCACCCGTATCGTAGGTACCGACGATGTTGTCTTTGTCAACGATTCCATTCACGCTGTCGCCGGCTGCGCGGATGGAATTGAGCCCGATGTTTAAACTGTAATCGGTCCCTCCGGTTAAGGTTGAGAGCTGGAGCTGGCGGCGGTTGAAACTCCCCGCACCGATATCTACCCGGGTCTCATTTATGGTTTTATGCGGATCTTTGGTAATGATGTTGATGACCCCGGCCATAGCATTGGTGCCGTAAATGACTGATCCTGGTCCCCGTATCACTTCGATCCGGTCGATCGTTTCCAGCGGGAAACCGAGATAGATGTCAAAATTAAACCCGCCGTCCGTCCCGTCGTGTATCGGACGGCCGTTGAGAAGAACTACTTCCCACCCCTCCTGATGAGCGCCGTTCATAGCCCGTATCGATGTCTTGTTGTGAGGACGCTGATGCGAACTCAGTACCTGCATCCCGACAAGACGGTCGATAACGTCGCGCAGATTCCTTGCACCGTATCGGTGAATATCCTGGGAGGTGATCACGGTAATGACTCCGGGCGCCAAATGCTGGCTTTCATCGCGCCGCGAGGTACTCGTGACTTGAATATTGAGAAGATCTTCGAGAGAAAGGGGAGCCAGATCTGATGGTTCATCCGCCTGGAGGAGCGAGCAGGAGAGGAGTGCTGTTAAAAAAATATTTTTCATGGCCGATCCTTTTCCGTAATTAAAGATAATAGTAACATCTTTTTCATGAAGATGATGATGTAGCGGATCCGCTAAGGGGATCGGACGGTTCGATCGGAACGGTAAGGGTGAAGTTTATCCCCTTATGCGGTTCGGAGTTAAATACTATTTCTCCCAAGAGCTTTTGGGTAATGAGATTGTAGACGATATTCAACCCCAATCCCGTCCCCCCTGCGTTGCGCTTGGTTGTCGTAAACGGTTCGAATGCGACTGCTTTGATCTTCTCATCCATCCCCAATCCATTGTCGGTATAGGACAAAATAAGGTGTTCTTCGTGCACTTCGAAACGGATCGTTATGGCTGCATTGGGGGTAGACTCGTTAAAAGCGTGCAGTAACGAATTTTGGATAAAGTTGCTGATGATCTGGGCGTATACGCCGGGATAGGATTTGATGACGAGATCGCGGTCCCCCTCCAGTTCTACGGTTACCGGTATTTTTTTAAGTTGGTTATGAAACGTGAGGACGATTTCTCCAAGGTATTCATACAGGTTGAATTCTTGTTTATCCTCCACGCTTTGATCGACGGAAATACGTTTAAAACTGCGAATCAAATTGGCGGCATGGTTAATACTTTTAAGGAGCAGCTGGGCGGTTTCGTTCAGTATATTGAGTTTTTGTTCCATAAAAGATTTTTTCAGAGTCCCGTCTTCCATTTGCAAAAGGAGCTGCCGGGTTTCTCTGACAATGATAGATCCGCCGGTGATCGCGTTGCCAAGAGGGGTATTGACTTCATGGGCAACGCCGCTGACAAGATTTCCAAGGGCCGCCATTTTTTCAGACTGTACCAGCTGTACCTGCGCTTTTTTAAGGGTTTCAAGGGAGTCTTGCAATTCTTGAGTCCGCGATACTACCCGTGATTCCAGATTTGCCGTCAGCGATTCGGTGTCGCTTAGGAGATGGTTAAAGGCATCGTAGAGATACGCGATCTCATCATTTTTGTTGTGTGTAACGCGAAGGGAATAGTTGCCCTTTTCCGCTACCTCTTTGGCCGCTTCGGTTAACGTAAGGACCGGCTGAAGGATTTTTTTACTTAGGTAGCGCGAGGCAAGGAATACAAGAAAGATCAATAAAATCGAAACGGCCGATATACTCCAAAACAGCTGCAAGATAAAAGCGGTAATCCGCTCTGTATTCCTCTCGATATAGAGATAGCCCAAAAGCTGACCGTCTTGTCTGATTTCGAGGGTACTTATCAGTTTGCCCAGTTCCCATGGATTCCAGCCGGGGTGTTCATATCGTGTCCCCAGCGGAAAGATATCGGCCGGGAGGGGATGGCCGCCGGGGTTAATCGTGATAAGGGCTTTTTCATCGCGGTTGTAGACAACCGCCAGTAAAATATTTTTGTTTTCGTGCAGCCGGTGCAGATTGGCAGCGGTTCCGTCCATATCAAAAAATGCCAAGGGTGCAGTGACTAGATCGGCGACCAAATCGGCCTCCAGCTGGCTTTCGCGAATAAAAACCCTTTTTTCGTGGTTAATGCTGTACCAAGCTTGAAACAGCGTTGCAAAAAAAACAATAAAAAGGCTGGTGGCAACCAAAGATAGGACCATTTGCGAGGTAATAGAGTGGCTATTTAGTCGCATTATATCCCCCTGTCGGATCGATAACGGTAGCAAAGTTGAGAAGTTTGTAGCTGGCATTCAAATTTGCATTTTCGAGGTTGCGCTGATTGATTACAAAACGAAACATATTGTTTTCCAGATAAAATCCGATCATCGCCCCCCGTCTTGTATCTGCGCTATCGTCGCTGATAAGCAAAACGTTGTTTTTGCGCAGCGCGGTTAAGAGACTTTCGTTCTGGCTGGGTTTGGATCCTCGAAAATAGAGGATGTGGCACTTTGACAGCTCACTTGCGGGATCTCCGATATCGAGAGGGATGACGTTGAGCGGACGGTTATTGAAGAGGCGGGATGAATAGTTTTTTTGAAGAGTTTTGGCAAAAAAATCGTCATTATAGATGCAGACATTATAGGACTCGATCGGTTTTGGCCACTGTATGAACATGGTAAAACGTTCCAGAAAAGCCGCTTTGACACTATCTTCGGAAAGGGCAGAGAGTGAAACGGCGCTGAAAAGGGTCAGCAGTGCAGCGAAGAGTTTTCGGCGTTTCATTGAACCAGATCGGGCTTGGGTTCGCCGAGGAAGTACCCTTGGGCATAGTCGATCCCCATCGATTTGACGATCTCGTATACTTGAGGGCTGTGGACAAATTCGGCAACGGTTTTTACCCCTATTTTATGGGTAAAAAAGAGGATTGATTCGGTCACGGTTTGGGATTTTTTATTGACATCGATATCTTTGATATAGATGCCGTCGATTTTGACGATATCAAGGTCCAGATTGCCGAGTTGGGCGAAATTCGAACATTGAACCCCGAAATCGTCCAGACACAGATGATACCCCGCTGCGGTGAGCTCATTGAGATGTTTCTCGGCGATGGGATTGGCTAAGATACTGCTGTCTTCGAGAATTTCAAAATAGATCCTGTCGGCATTGATCCCATAGCGGGTTCGTGTCTGCTCGATAAAGGATACAAAACCCTCCTCCACGAGATCCTGGTCGGTAATATTAATCGTGAAATCGAGACTGTTGCCGGCAAATTTGGCACACGCCTGATCAAACATCTGCTGCGTTATTTGATAGAGCAAACCGGCATAGCGGGCTGTTCCGAGGAAAAGAAACGGGGTATAGACGGTCCCTTCGCGCTCAAGACGGACCAGCGTTTCGTATTTGACGATCTGGCCGCTTTTACAATCGACGATGGGCTGAAAATAGGCAATCAGTTTATTATGGTCAAGGGCATCTTTGAGCCATTTTGTCCATTTGGTGTTTTCTTTAATTTGCGTGATAACCGCCAGCGTATCGGAATAAACTTGCACCCGGTTTCGACTCATTTTCCGCGCTTCACGCAATGCGATTTCAGCTTTTTGGATCATATTTCCGATGTCGTGTTCGACAACACCCATGGTTACATTGATCCGGTGCTCTATCTCGTTGATGAGGAACGAATGTTTGATGATGCTGTTTTGGATACGAAATACCTCTTTTTGTACCTCCTGAACTTCCTTATGGGAGGTTAATACGGCAAAAATATCGGCTTCGAGACGGTAAATTTCACATTCGGAGCAGGCAGTTTCGCGTAAAATTTTTCCAAACTGCAGCAGCATCTGATCCCCCACGTCGAATCCGTATACGTCGTTAATCATGCTGAACGCATCGATATTCAGCAGGATCAGCGACATCGGTTTTTCGGTGTCGAGGTCGTAGTTGAGTTTGACCCGATTGCCCAGACCGGTCAAACTGTCGGTGATTAGGGTGGTGTAGATCTCATTTTTCTTGTTAAGAAGCTCAATGATTTGTTTGTATTGCGAGAGGGCGCTTCGGATCGTCGTATAGAGCCGATCGGTGGTTAGTTCTGTTTTTTCCTTGTAGTCATTGATGTCGTAATGATCGATGACGTATCTCTCGGGTGCCACCCCCGGCTGTCCTGTTCGGATAATGATCCGGACCGCCGTGTTGTTGAAATGGTAGCGGATGGTTTCGACAAGGTCCAAGCCGGCCATTTCCGTCTCCATGACGACATCAAGCAAGATAACCGCGATATCATCATGCTGTTTTAATATTTCTTTTGCCTCTGCGGCACTGTAGGCGGAGAGAAATCGAAGCGGCTTGCGTTCATAGCTGAAGTCGTGAAGAGCCAGTTTGGTGAAGGAATGGACTTCGGTATCGTCATCGACGATCAATACCGTCCACGGAGTTTCCAAAAATTTGTCACTCTCTTCGGGAGCAAATAAAAGCTCATCATCTGACATTCTGACCTCTCCTTTTTTAACGGATGCATTTTACGGATACTTTAATGATAGCATAAAACTAAAGAGAAGAAAGGAAGAAAATTGCGGGTCGGGATTTAATTTAGAGTTAGATACATGCGGCGCGCATGCGCGCGGCTTTTTAAATCGAAAAAGTTTACATCAAATCCATCATCACCCGAATTTTCCGGTGATATATTCTTGTGTTAATTTCTCTTTTGGGGTGACGAAGAGCTCTTCGGTATTTCCTAGCTCAATCAATTCTCCCAGATACATAAATCCGGTGTAATCGCTTACGCGTGCCGCTTGCTGCATATTGTGGGTGACGATGATTACGGAGACGCGCTCTTTGAGCTCGATGACGAGTTTTTCGATCCCCTGGGTCGAGATCGGGTCAAGTGCGGAGGTAGGCTCGTCAAACAGCAGTACTTCAGGCTCTACCGCAATTGCGCGGGCGATGCATAAACGCTGCTGCTGCCCTCCGGAAAGACCGTTTGCGTCGTGTTTGAGGCGGTCGCTTACCTCTTTCCAAATGGCTGCATCTTTAAGCGCTTTTTCGACACGGTCGCTGAGTTCCGTTTTGTTTTTAATCCCCTGCAGGCGCATCCCGTAGGCGACATTGTCAAAAATTGACATCGGAAACGCCGTCGGTTTTTGAAAGATCATGCCGATCTTGGTACGAAGATGGATCAAATCCTCTTTCGGATTCAGGATATTTCGCCCCTCAAACTCGATCTCCCCTTTGTACGTATTGCCGGGATAGAGATCATGCATACGGTTGAAAGAGCGTAAAAGGGTCGTTTTGCCGCATCCGGAAGGGCCGATTAGTGCCGTTATCGAATGTTTGGCGATCGGCATGGTTACTTTTTTCAAACTGGGAGCTTCCGCCCCTTTATAGGTGAATTCAAAATCGCGTACCTGAAGTGCGCATTCGTCTTTGATATCGATAATACTTGCCATGTGTTATTTCCCTTTTCCGGCGAATAAAATAAGTCGTCCTAAAATATTAAGACCCAGAATAAACATAGAGAGGATAAAGGCTGCCGCCCATCCAAGCTGTTGCCAATCCTCATACGGGCTGATTGCATAGTTAAAGATCGTTACGGTAAGCGAAGGCATCGCATCGTTTAGATCGGTGGTAAAAAAATTATCGTTAAATGAGGTGAACAGCAGCGGTGCCGTCTCTCCGCCGACACGTGCGATACCCAATAAGATACCGGTCAAAATTCCCGCTTTGGCGCCGCGATAAACGACACTGAGGATCACTTTGTATTTTGGGGCTCCGAGTGCGAAGGCCGCTTCACGGAGTGTTCCTGGGACGAGTTGAAGCATATCGTCCGTCGTACGCAAGATAATAGGGATCATAATGATTCCCAGAGCGATAGCCCCTGCCCATGCGCTAAAATGTCCCATCGGCATAACAACAACGGCATAAACGAAAGCACCGATTACGATCGAAGGAGCTGACATCATAATGTCGGAGATATCACGGATCGTATGGGCCAATTTCGAATTTTTGCCGTATTCGCTCAGGTAAGTTCCGGCTAGAATTCCCAAAGGGACACCGATAGCGGTTGCCATCCCTACTAGAATCATCTGACCTACCAATGCGTGTTTCAGACCGCTTTGTTCATAACCCGGAGGTGCCCCCTCGTAGATAAAGATATTCCAGTTAAGGGCGCTCATCCCCTTCATGATCAGAACACCCAAAATCCAAAATAAAAATCCTAATGCAATGATAGCGCTCAGCGTCGAGAGACCTAGGACGATTTTATTGAGATAAACCCGTTTTTGTGTGGCGGTCATTGCCCCTTCCTCGCTTTACGTAAAAAATAAAATTTTGCGACGGCGATTACCACAAAGCTCATAACGAGGAGTGTCAATGCCAGACCGAACAGGCTTGAGAAATAGAGTGACGAGTCAGCTTCGGTAAATTCATTCGCGAGTGTCACAGGAATCGATGTTGTCGGATCGAGAATTGATTTTGGGGTATGATGGACGTTCCCCATTACGAATGTCACCGCCATCGTCTCACCGATCGCCCGCCCCAGAGCCAGAATGAGTGAACCGATAATCCCCGCTTTTGCGTAAGGGATAATGATGTCTTTGATGACATCCCACTGGGTACCGCCTAGCGCATATGCCGACTCTTTGAGAATATCGGGGGTGGTGTTCATCGCATCGCGGGTCACGGCAGCCATAAACGGGAGGATCATAATCGCCAAAACGATTCCCGCAGCCAATAGACCGATTCCTACTCCGCCAAAAAGATCGCGGAGGATGGGGACGAAATAAAACAATCCCCACATCCCGTAGATTACCGACGGTATAGCCGCGAGAAGCTCAACGCTTACGCCGAAGAACCCTTTGATCTTGTCATGGGCAATTTCGCTTAAGAAAATAGCGACCCCGATTGCGACCGGAACGGCGAGAATCATCGCCAAAAATGTGGAAGCGACCGAACCGAAGATCGCAGCATAAGCACCGAATTTTTCGAGATTGGGTGCCCACTCGTCTTTGGTAATAAAATCGAGCCCGAAAGCGTTCATCGCTTCGGTGGAGTGGTTGAATAGGACCACAAATATCCATGCAACGATAAACAGGATCAAGAGGGCGCTGGTGCGGGTCATGTTAAAGAAGATTTTGTCGATCATGCCTAGCCTTGCCTAAAAAATGTTGGCAATTATATTACATTATCATTACAACTGCGTTACGTACTGCCATTTCGAACACAAGCGGAGCAAAGTTCCCCTTGCTATGTTGGCCGCTATGGCGCTAAAGCTAGCCTCTCTCGAGGCAGAACTTCAACCATTCTTGTGCCTGTTGGCGGGTCGTAAATTCCAGATTGAGTTGTGCTTCGTATGCGGCATCTAAAATAGATTTGAATTCCTCTGACGGTGTCATTTTGTGGGCTATCAGGTCCCGTCCCATCAGGAGCGGTTTAGGGGGAGAGCGTAAAACCCCCAGAGCATCGGCACGTTCGTAAAGCCATTCTCCGGCTTCAAAGCGGTGGGGAATTTTTGTTAAAAAGGTGCGTCCGAAAAAGTCGGCTTGGGCAAGTAGGATCAGATCCTCGATACATACCTGCGTACTAAGACGAAGAATATCGCGATCTTCCGCATGGCAGCGGTAAAGCTTGCGCGGGGTTCCATGATGGCGTATCAGCGGTAAAACAGCTTCGATGAGAGATTTCTCTTCGGTAATGCGTGATAGCCATATCCGTGCAGTCTCCACCCCCTTTTCGGCATGACTGGGGGCATTGAGTACTCCGTCGAATATAACCGTAGTCACAGGCTTGGCGATATCATGCAGTAACGCAGCTAACATCAGTGTTATATTCCGTTTGGGATCACTTGTCCGCATATTTGCCATTTCATCGACACACATCAGCGTATGGGTCCAGACATCCCCTTCGGGATGGGAAAAAGGGTCTTGTTTGGTGAATTCTAATTTTTCCAACGGGGTAAAAAAAGTCAGCCCCCCCATTTTTTTGAGTAGCGATAAACCGATGGAAGGTTTCGGTGCCAGCAGGAGCAATTTTTTCAGCTCTTCAAAGATACGCTCTTTCGGAAGCTCGTTTAGTGCCCCCTTTGCGATCATATCGCGGCATAAGTGCAAAAGATTGTCGTCACATTGCAGATCAAAGCGTGCGGCAAATTGGACCGCCCTCAAAACACGCAGAGGGTCTTCTACGAAGGTTTTCGGATCAACATACGCCAAGCGTCGGTTTTTTAAATCCTCTCTTCCCCCTACGGGGTCTAAAAACGTTTTGGTCAGCGGGTTATAGCCGATAGCATTGATCGTAAAATCCCGTCGTGCGGCAGCAGTAGCAAAATCGAGTTCGCTAAACCACTTTACCTCGAATCCTTTGTGCCCGAAACCCTGTTTCGATTCGATACGGGGAGGAGAAAAATCGATCGACAGCCCTTTATAGGCGAGTTTGAGGACACCGAAGCTTTTTCCAACGGCATTGAGTTTCCCGAAAGGTTTAAGGATACTTTCCAGCTTTTCTAGCGAAGTGACGCCGTAGAGCTCGATATCGATATCTGCGGTAGAGTGACCGATCAGCGCATCGCGCACATATCCTCCAACCAAGACGGGGGTTATATGATGATGATCCAAAGACTCGATAAGCGGCTGTATGTCCGGAGGAAGGGGAATCATTTTTTTGGTACTGATTTTGGGATAAGAGTATCCAGCCCAAAACTAAAGGTAGAACCGATCCCCAAAGTACTCTCTATGCTGAGGGCAGTATCGTGAAGTTTCAGGATATAGCTGACGATCGAAAGCCCAAGCCCCATGGAATTATCCCAGCGGTTTTTTTGGACGCGGTAAAATTTGGAGGTAATCTTATCCAGCTCGGCCGGCGCGATTCCGATCCCTTTGTCACGGATTTTGAGGGAATGGTTCGTGAGGATGATACGCACCTCTTCTTCCGAATATTTAAGAGCATTGTCAACGAGATTGACAATAACCAGTTCGATCATCGTTTTATCGGCAAAGATTTTTTTCGAGTTCCCCTCATAGAGGATGCGCCGCTGCGGATATTTTGCCTGCAGCAGCGAAACGGTTTCGGCACATACATCCGAGAGGTCAAAAGCGGTGGGTTTAATGCTCAGGTCGTTGTTTTCGAGCTTTACCGACAGGGCAAGCCGATCGAGCATAAGGGTTATTTTATGGGTGTTTGAGAGAATTTTAGCGAGAAACCGCTCCCGTATCTTGTTATCGAGTCCAAGATCGTCATGAAGCGTTTCGGCGTATCCCATAATAGCGGCAATCGGATTTTTGAACTCATGACTGATCGCGGAGAGGATGTCATTTTGCTGCTTGTTGATGAGGCGCAGTTTGGCGGTGTGTTTTCGTTTTTGCTTGTCCCGGTTATTGAGTTTTTTGACGAGGTTCTTCAAGAGTATGGAAATCTGCAAAAACTCTCTGAAATATTCGGGTTTAAGAACGGCTTTGTAATTTTTGGCCGAAATCTGGTCGAGGTAATGGGTGATCTGCGCGATGTCATGGCGTGCTTTTTTAGAGATATTGTAGGCGATCACGAGTGAGATGGCCATCAAGAGGGAAAATGCCGTAAAAAGCTTGATCCATAGCGTGTAGAAATGGTCCATTACCCCTTTTAGATTCATAGAGAGGCGGAAATAGAGGATTTGTTTCGGTGTAACTATCTTTTTGGCAACATAAATAAGATCGGTTTTGAGGGTGTTGGAGTAGCGAACAGTAACCCCGTAAGGCTCTGTCATCGCGTGCATCACTTCGACACGTCCTCCATGATTTTCCATCGTTTTTTTATCGGTATTGCTTTCCGCAATGACGACACCTTTTTCGTTAATGATAGTAACGCGAAATCCTGTTTTGGTTGCGGTAGTCGCAGCAAGAAGATCCAGATCATTGGAAGTGATGATTTGCGGTTCGATAAGATCGATACTTCGGATCAAATCGTTTTCGCCGTCTTCGATAATCATCGTCTTCAGGGTAAAAAAACTGATGATCGAGGCGACCAGCAAAGCGGCGGTAAAGAGCCCCAGTACATTCAGGAAAAAGAGTTGATGGATTCTTAGCACAGCGTGTATCCGACTCCACGGACGGTTTTGATATATTCTTTGCTTTTGTCGGGATCGATTTTCTCTTTAAGGCGGTTAATGGCGACGTTAACGGTACGGTCCTGATACACTTCATCGCCTCCCCAAACGTTTTCAAGGAGAAAATCGCGGTCGAGTACGATGTTCTGATTCGCAATAAGGGCATACAGCAGATCAAACTCGAGTTTGGTTAGCTCGACCTCTTTTCCCTCTATTGTCACGGTGCGCGAAGCAAGGTTCAGGGCAATGTCCCGATAGAGAAGTGCCCCTTGGGAAGAGAGTTTTTTGGTACGGCGAAGTATCGCACGGACCCGTAAAATGAGCTCTTTCATGCTGAACGGTTTGGTGATGTAATCATCTCCTCCACGCTCAAATCCCTGTTCGATCTCTTCATCTTTTTGTTTGGCGCTTACGAAGATGACCGGGGTGTGGATCCCTTTTTTACGGAGCGATTCGACAAATTCGCTCCCCTCTGCACCGGGGAGATTGCGATCCATTAAAATCAGGTCGACGTTCTCTTCTTCCAGAGCATCAAGGACGTGTTTGGTATTGAGAAATCCGATAGTCTCGAATCCCTCTTTCGCAAGATGGTATTCCATCAATTCTAAAATGTCCTGCTCGTCTTCGACGATCAGTATCAGTGTATCCATTATGCTGCCCTTTTATTTAAGCATAAATTTGTATTTCTCCGCCTTTTTGCGCATACAGTAAAAGTGCGGCAATATTAACGGAACGATCTCCGGAACGTTCCAGTTTGCGTAGTGTCCCTAAAACTTTCACATACTCCACCGAAAGTTCTCCTGACGTAATAATAAGGGTAAGAATCTCTTTTTCCATGATAGAGAAAAGATCGTCGTTTTTAGACTCCTCCACCATCACTTTGCGGTAGAGATCTTCAGCGTCACAAAGCTCTTTGGTCTCCAGGCATTCACGAATATATTGTAGCGCATTGAGGGTAGTTTTGTGCAACTGGATGATCGTATTGGTAAGGATGCTCAGATCACAACCGCCGTTGCAATGATCTTCCAGACGTTTGGCGTATTTGCGCATACCGTCGCCGATACGGTCAAGTTCGTTTGTCATTTTTAAATAGGCGACAAGGAGGCGCAGTTCGTCTGCCTCAGGCCCGAAGAGGGCAAATGTTTTGATAATCTCGTTATCGATCTTGTTTGCGTCGCTTTGGAGATTTTTAAGATAGTTGCGAGCCTTTTCATAAAGGTCGTTTTGATCGTTTTCGAATGCTTGAAGCGTCTCTTCGCTGCAGCGGATAATTTGCAATAGCAATGCAGAGATCATCGATCGGATCTCGTTAAGCTTATTTTCATAGCGTGGTAGCATACGGTGCCTTTTGTAAATGATAGTGCGCGATTATAACGACCTTTTATAACAATGCGATTACAAAATCATTCTATCCTTTGTAATCTTTTCGTTACCCGGTCGTTTTACAATGTCGCCATCAAACACCAAGGACACCAAATGCTAAAAAAAGCTACCAAAGGTTTAGTTATCGCGGCAATCGCAGCGACATCAATGATCGCTGCTGAAAAAATCAGCGGCGCAGGGGCTACTTTCCCGGCTCCATGTTATTATGATTGGGCGTATAACTACCAAAAAGCGACCAAAACACGTGTTAACTACCAAGCAATCGGTTCAGGCGGCGGTATCAAACAAATCTCTGAGCGTATCGTTGATTTCGGCGGGACGGATGCTCCGATGACTCCGAAAGAGTTGGATGCGGCAAAGCTTTGGCAGTTTCCAGCGGTTATCGGATCAATCGTTGTAGCGCATAATCTTCCGGGTGTAGCCGATGAACAGCTCAAACTTAAAAACAGTGTTGTAGCCGACATCTTCGCCGGTAAAATCACGATGTGGAACGACCCTGCTATTCAATCGGACAACGCGGGTGTTAAGCTACCTGCAGAAAAAATTATCGTTGCGCACCGTTCTGACGGATCAGGGACAACCTATGTTTTTACTGACTATCTTAGCGAAGCGTCTAAAATGTGGAAGAGCAAATTCGGTGTGGGTAAAGCGATCGGATGGGCAACCGGTATCGGCGGAAAAGGGAATGAGGGGGTAACAAACCTTATCAAGCAAACTCCTTACTCTATCGGTTATATCGAAAATGCGTATAAAGAGAAAAACAACCTTGCTGCCGCTACGTTGCAAACGGCTCAAGGCAAATGGGTTACTGCTACTACAGCACATTTCCAAGATGCGGTCAAGCAGGCAAAATGGAGTAAAAAAGACCATTTTTACAGCTCACTTGTATTGCAAGACGGAGCATATCCGATCGTAGCGGCTACGTTTATCCTTATGCCGCGTGAAAAAGCGGAAATGAATGCCGAAGTGATCAAATTCTTTGACTATTCATTCCGTAACGGTGACAAAGCAGCCCAAAAATTGGGATATATCCCATTGCCGATTGAGACGACTAACCTTGTTCGTCAGTACTGGAACGAATCAAAATAATTCGATCCGCCTCAGCAGAGGCAGATCCTAACGTTTATAGCGCCCTCGGGGCGTGTATGTGATTTTATAATTCGTCTAACTTCATTCTCTCCTTCTCCAATCCTTAAGTTTTTGAAGCCCGTCCTTGCGTATGCGTTCGGGCTTTTTTATACTCTTCAAATCGCGTGTTAATATTCATTTGTCTTATTGTAATCATTTCGTAATGTAACAACATCGTAATCTAATTTTTCTACAATGACGCCACTAAATAACAGGAGTGCATTTTATGAAAAAATTAGCGTTATCCGCCCTTGCTGCGGCGATGATGAGCGGTGTGGTCTATGCAGACGCGATGACACTTTACAGTGATCCAAAAACGGGTCAAGTATTTACTACTCCGGGTGAAGGCCGTGTAGAGATGGGCGATTTCGTTGATGCGAAGACGGTGGATATGGCGCAGCGTGAAAACGAATCATCATTTTCAGAATACAAAGACGCGATGAAAAAATACGTAAACGTTAAATCAAAAGCAAAAACGCTTGAGTTCAGCGGTACCCACTACTTTGGTTTGACCAGTAATAACTACCGTGCGAATGACTATAACATGGGTAATCAATCAACCGGTTTCGAGCTTCGCCGTAACTACCTCCAGGTTAAAGCGTTCTTCAACGACAAAGATTACTTTCGCGTAACGATGGACACGACAAAAGAGCTTGAGTCTACAACAACGACCAATGCAAATATGTACACTAAATACGCATACCTCTATTTGGATAAAGTCCTCCCGTATACCGGCGTAGAGATCGGTATCGCTCACCGCCCGTGGATCGACTATGAGGAGCACAACTCATGGTATTTCCGTTCAATCAATAAAGTTATCCTCGAAGATAAAAACAGTGTGGCTACCGCTGCAGGCGTAACGACTGATTACGGCGCCGATGTATTGAACTCGGCCGACCTTGGATTCAACCTGCAAACAAAAACAGCCTATTTTTCAAGCGAATTTGGTATGTTTAACGGTGAGGGGTACCACGCCGACAAAGGTGCAAAAAATCAGCAAAACAGCAACAACCTTTCGTATGAGTGGCGTTTGACGGGTCATTTGTTCGGTAACGGTGCAAAAGTGGGCAAATATAAAGTCCATGAAGATACGTATGCAAATATCTCATTTGCCGGTTTGAGCAGCAAAAATCATAAAGACAATAGTGCTGTTGTTAATGATGTGGCAGAATACGACCGTAACGCTTATTGGTTCCATGCGGTGTACAACCAACCGTTATTCCTGATCGCGGCACAGTATGATGTCAGCAACGACAAAATTCAAGATATCAGCACCAATGCGGCGGCAGACAGAAAATACAAAATGTGGTCGGTGAATGGTGAAATTCGTCCGTTAAAAGACTGGACGATTCTTGGACGATATGACCATATTAATGCTACCTACAGCGGTGGAGCAGGTACGGGTTATACTACCGGTGTTACAAAAAACCAAAACAATGTCGGCGATATGAATATGTATATCTACGGTGTAGCGTATGAATACAGCAAAAATGTTAAATTTATCGCTTCGGGAAAAACGATTAATTCAAAAGATGAAACAGCAGCTGCTGCTAATGTGAATGGCATTGTTCCAGGTTACAAAGTGGGCGATCAGCTTGATAAACAAAGCTGGATGCTTACAACTGAGGTTGAGTGGTAAGAACCGCGTAACCTCTTCATTCTCTCCTTCTCTTCTCCCGCAGCTGCGGGAGATTTTCGCTTCACTTAAAATTACGCTACAATCCTTAAAACACAATATATTGGAATCCATATGCCGGCAACATTGATACTCACGATGGTGGGGCTTTTATTTTTATTGATCGTTTTGGTCTTTATCTATGTCTGGATCGGCAGAACACGCAAGAGTGTCTCGGATACCGTTAAAAAGCCTGAGACGTTCGAATCGCTCAGTGCCATTATCAAGAACACCTCGTCGAGTGCCATCGAATTGCACCGGGCTGCAGAACTTATCCTGGAGAATTTTAACGCGATGACACCGAATACGGCCAAGGCGTATCAGGATCTTGTTCAGACGCTCTGCGTTCATCCCCACACCGACTCAAAGCTTATTTTACGCTTTGAAAAAACACTGCGCAGTATTAATCCGCAGTATAACGATGAGATAGAGCATGCATTGAAGCGAGGGCTTGCGGCCCGCGATTGAGGAACTTTTAGCGGATCTTATAGTCGATAGGGATACTGATCCGCACGTTTTTTGAGGGTTTAGGAAACACTGAGGCGGTCGTGAGGATCAATTCACGTGCCGCTTCATCGAGCAGTTCAAACTCCGAGCTTTTTATAATAGTCAGTCCGCTGATATCGCCTGAGGGGGAGAGAGTAAATGCGATCATAACATCCCCTTGCTGTTTGAGACGGAGCGCATTTTTCGGGTATTTGAGCCGTTCAGAGAGGAGCGCGCGTATTTTCCCGAGGTTCTCTTCTTCATAGTTTGCTTGAACCGTAATCGCAGGCGGCGGAGCAGGTACTTTTACCGCTGCCGGTTCGACGGCGGCTGCTTTCGCGGGCACAGGCTCTGAGGGCTGGGCAATGGGGCGTGGATCCGCATGAGGCATTATGGGTGGTGGGATAGGAGTAGGTTTTTGCAGCGGCTTCGGTCGCTGCACTGGACTTTGCGCGGCGGGTATTTTTCGGAGTCTCTTTGCCGCTATCTCTTTATGAGGCGGTGAAACAGGCTCGGGTACGGTATTTATTGTCGAGGGAAGGGCTGGGAGCAAAGTCAGACGAATTTTTGTTTTCGGCTCGGGGTGAGACCGCAGCATATAGAATATCCCCCATCCCCCCATCATAATGAGCAGATGAAGGGTGAGGGATAGTAAGAACGGCTTTGGGAAACTCACGCGCACAAGCGATTGTTAGAGTTTTACTTCGACTTTTGAACTGGCACGCAAGGATTCGGTCGTTTTCATCATTTGCGTTTTAAATTTTTCCATTTTTAAAAACTGTATGATCTCTCTTTTTACCTGATCATAGGTGAGTTTTTTATCGCCTTGTTTCATTTTGTCACCGTTATTATCGTAAAACGCTTTCGCCTCTTTATCGCTTACGCTGATTTTGGACATTTGCTGTTTCATCCACATATCAACCGCAAGATCGTCTTTGAGCGATTCGTATGCCAGTTTGAATTGAGGTGTATTTTGAATGCCGCTTTTGATCACTTGCGCTTTGATAAGAGTTTGATTGATGAGTTGGTCTACGATTTGGCGTTTGGTTTTAGGATCGAGTTTGTCAAAACTCATTCCGGGCGTCGCTTTCGCCATAAATGCATTCGCATCGTTTGTCGTGATCGCTTTTCCGTTGACGGTAGCCAGAGTTGTCGGAGCGGCGAATGCAAAGGTAGAAACTAATGCGAAAGAGGCAAGTGTGAGAGAAAGTTTGTTAGGCATGGTGTTCCTTTTTGAGGGTAATGCGGTATTATAGTCCGTATTTGATGTAAAAATGGTAACAGGAGGGGAATTTCTGCATATGAAACACTCGAATGCGGCTGATACTCGCTAGCTGTGTTGCGAATAATGGGATTCGTGTCGTTTGTTTGTTAAGCAAAACTTCTTTTGTAGAGGACAAAGGCGCTGGATTCTTTAAATTCGGCCATTTTCTTGAAAACATGATCGATCGGCATGCTGGTCTTTTCGCTGATTTCCTGGCATTTTAACATTTCAAAAATAGTCATTTTAGCTTGATACGCGATTGTAATATGATCGACGCTCATTTTGCGTAGTAAACTGCTTAGGCTTTGTTGTATCCCTTGCCATTCCGTTAATTCCTGAGACATAGCATCCTCCTTTTTATTTTAGTAATTTTGACACTACTCCATTACTGATATATTACAACCTATAGGGTTTATAAATATTAAAAAAAAAGATTAATAATTGTTTTGTAAGGTTAAATATTATTTAATTTTCCCAAGATTGCCAAAGTGTAGAGAAATGGTTCAAAGGGCGGGAACTAATATCCCATGAGGGCGATATTAAAATCCGAGAAGAGTGTTATATTGGAGTTCGATAGAGTTTTCATACGGTGCATCGAAAATAGAAAAGCGATTGCGCCCCATCTGCTTGGCCGTATACATTGCCTGATCTGCTTGTCGCAACAGTATATCGGCATCGGCGGCGGTAGAAGCTGTCAGTGCGACGCCGATACTGGCAGAGACCTGCAGACGATGGCCGCAGATCACTAAGGGTTGCCGGATCCGTAGTAAAAACCGATCCAATGCCATCTCCAGGTTGTGAATATCTCCTATGTCGCTGAGTAAAATGACAAACTCGTCCCCGCCGAGTCTGGCGATGGTATCATCGGCGCGCACCTCTTCTTTGAGGCGTCTGGCAATTTCGATCAGCACATTATCGCCGGCTTCATGCCCATGGGTGTCATTGATCGGTTTAAATCCGTCCAAATCGATAAAGCAGACCGCCAGCAGTGATTTTTTACGGTTGGCATGGGAGAGTGCCATCTCAAGCCGATCGGCGAGCAGTGCACGGTTCGGAAGATTGGTCAGCGGATCATAGTGGGCCAGATGGTCGAGAGCCTCTTCATGGCTTTTGAGGGATGTGATATCGGAAAATATCCCAATGTAGTGAGTTATATCACCTTTTTCATCGCGAAGGAGTGAAATATTGGTTTGAACGGCATAAAATTCTCCCGTTTTATTGCGGTTCCACATCTCTCCTTTCCAAAATCCGTTTTGTTTGATCGATCTCCACATATTCGCATAATACTGATTGGACTGCATACCGGAAGAGAGGACCCGAGGGGTCGATCCGAGGACCTCCTCTTTTGTGTATCCGACAATTTCACTGAACGCCGGATTGACATCAATAATAATTTCGTTTGCATCGCAGATCATGATCCCGTCATGAGCGGCCGAAAAGATACTTGCCAGCAGTTTGATCTCTTCTTCGTGCTTTTTGCGCTGGGTTATGTTGCGGCCGATCCCCAAAACACCGATAAGTTTCCCTCGCTCATCCCGTACAGCCGTTTTGATCGTTTCAAGCCACTCTTGATGCCCGTCGCTTGCAAACGTAATCAACTCTTCGTTAATCGACGGTTTATCAGAAGCCATTGCTTTGCTGTCGTTGTACCTGAAATAATCGGCAAGTTCGTGCTTGACGAAGTCGTAGTCACTTTTGCCGACAATATGATCATGAGGCGCCCCGAAAAAACTCTCAAACCGTGAATTGCAGGAGAGATAGGTCCCCTCGGTGTCTTTAAGCCAGACGAGATCCGGAATGGACTCTACCAAAGCGTTCAGACGGCTCCTCTCCAGATCAAGGGCGCGTTCCGCCTGCTTGCGGGCGGTAATGTCGTGGACGATGGAGTAGAGACAGAGGATACCGTTGTAGGTCACGGGCCCTGAATGGACTTCGACATCGCGAATCTCTCCGTTGGCCAGGGCGTGTTTAAAATAAAAATGGTCCCGGTTTTCGGTACGGGCACATTCCATCTCTTCAGCGATTTTCTCTTTTGAGAGGATATTGATATCCGAAATCGACATAGTACACAGCTGCTCTACGGAATACCCGTAAAAACGGCTTGCCGATTCATTGGCATTGAGGATAGCCATCGTTGCGGCATCAATGACAAGTTTGACCTCCCTGACCCCTTCGAATAGCTCACGGTAACTCTCTTCGCTTTGTTTAAGGGAGTATTGAGCCCTTTTTTTATCCGTAATATCGATCCCCATTGTCATGAGATATTCCATCGATCCGTTTTGATCGGTGATAAGGGCATTGGACCAGTCGAAAAAACGCTCTTCGCCCGATTTTGAGATCCAGCTGTTTTCAAAGCGGCGGACGATGTTCCCTTTTTTCGCCTCATCGATGATCGCATAGACGTTCGGCCGAGCCTCTTCACAAAGAAGTTTTTTCCAAAAAAACGGTTCGGAACTGATCTCCTCTTGAGAATACCCCGAAAATTCACGCCCGTAGCGGTTTAGACGCACCATTCTCCCCTCATGATCGATAACGGCGATAATGTGGTTGGCACTTTCGATGATGGTATCGGTGAAATTTTTTTCATGCAGCAGCATGGCATCCATCATTTTACGCTCGGTGATATCGCGAGATGAAGCGTACAAGTAGCACTCTCCGCGGATCTCTACCCCCGTAGCATTGATCTCGACATCAAAAATAGTGCCGTCTTTGCGACGGTGCTGGGTTTCGAATATTGCGCTGCCGTGAAGAAGATTTTGGAGGTTTTCTGTGAGTTCAGCAGCCGAGAAATGGACATCCCACTCTGTTAGGTTCAAAGAGGCTGCCTCTTCGTGAGTATATCCCAGTGAATTGGCAAAGGAATCGCTGAACAATACAATATTTCCGTTTGTATCTAGGATATGGACGGCATCACTGGCATTTTTTAGAATAATCTGCAGCGCTTCTGTATCTGAAGCGGCAAAAGAAGTATGAATTTGGTGAGACGCCATGGGTTCTAAACCTCTTATTGTTATGTATATGCCCCTTGGTCCGGAAGCTTGTTCAGTCAATAGTAATATGAAATTTTAGTCTAATACGATTAAAAGCTTTATAAAATATTATTAATATGTATTAATAATATTACAAAATAATATTTAATATTATTAAAAAACGGGAATATACGGCTGTAATTGCGTTCTGTTGTCTATTGTCCGGAATGTATGATGATAAAAAACTTTTTAAAAAAGTAATGAATTGCAGCGGAATTTAGATGATTATGAAATGGTGGACCTAGCTCAACCGATGAGTCCCTATTTTGCGAAGCTAAAGCGGTATGCTGTGAACTGATACCCCTATAAGTACCCCTAAAAAACAGTCCTTAGAGAGGTATTTTTGCTCTTATGGGTTAAATGTCTAAAAAGAATGTCTAGGAATGTGTAAAAAATACACAGAGTGTATCGTTTACTGCTACCTATCTTTAATAATTTTTTTCTTCTATCTGTAATTGGTCATACCTCGCAAAGTACCCATTTTGGCTTTGTATTGCTACCTTTATTGCATATCTTCTTTAATTTATTTGAGAGTTCATTTATGAAATTATTAATCTTTGTCTATCAGTTTTCTTAGTCTAATTTAGCAACGCAACTTTTACGATGGGTTATATCAGTCTGATATAGCCATAAAGATTTTGAGTTTAATTGATTCATTATCCATGTCATCATTGATAACGGCTGTAATGATTTCATGAAGTAAGGACTTTTCAATTTTGCCTGCGGCTACGTGGTAACTGATATTTTCCATTTCATGAATAAAGCGTTTGGCTACAAACACATACCCATTCAGTAGTAAGAATTGAGCACCTACGGAAATAGCGATACGTTTGTTGCCATCTTCAAAACAGTGAAATTTATTAGCGCAAAAAAATATGTGGGTTAATTTATCTTCAAATGTAGGATAATAGTCATCATTTTGTATATGATCCAAGCAACTACCAAGTTGCTCAATATCTAAATGCCCCATTGCTCCGCCACCACTTATTTCTACCGTTTTGGCATGTGTTGCTATAGCCTGTTCCAGTGTCAGGTATATTAATGCCATTATTCGCGTTCCTTAAGGCGTTTAAAGACATCTTTTGCCTCTTCGAGTCGTTCGGCAAGCTCTTTACTTTTTTCTCCAAGAAAACGTTCAAAATCCATTTTCTGTACAGGTGTAATATACTCTTCGAGTTGTTGGTGCAGTGCATCTCTAAACGCTAAATCTCGACTTGCCATTTTGTTACGTGCACGTTCAATCAATGGTTTCCAATGGGCTTGTGATTCAAATTCTTTGTACAAATGATCTGTTTCATATGAGGTTAACTGCGATCCTTTTCGCTTGGCTGACTCTTCGATAAGTTTCGCAAACCCAAATTCAAATGATGCGATAAGATCCAAAATTTCTGAATAAAACGTATCTCGTACATTGTCTTTTTCGTGCAGCTTTAAGATTTTACGGTACTCCTTAGCATTTTCTCGAAAGATCGATAGGTAGATTTTATCGGTATAGAGAGGATATTTAAACGTTCCCATATCTACATGATCTCTCAACGCATTGGTAAACTCTTTTCGATAATTTTCTTCTGCGAAAGAGGCTTGGATAAAATCTTCATCACGTTGATTAATATATTTAGTCCCTCCACCGGTACGTTGATTGATCGTATCAATAACAACATCTAAAATAGTTTGTCGCAATACACGGGCTGTCTCACTTTCAGTGAGCAACATAGCGATATTTAAGAGCGAGCGAAAGTCGAATATACCGAGATTTCGTACTTTGCTACCGACATCAATGTCGGTCACAAACTGTGCACTGATCGCTTCGCGAAACGCCTGCAATTTTTTCCCTTTTAGAACTTCATATCCGTTGTGTTCTAGCTCATCGCCATGCGCTTCTAAATAGCGCTCAACGGTTCGAATATCAATACCGAAAAAATCAGCTACTTGTTCTTTTACGAAACGCACACCATCTTCAAAGCGTACTCCCTGAAGATTGGTTGCTTTTTCGATTTCCTGTACAGCATAAGGGTTGTTAAGAATGTTTTGTCGTTCCAAACCGGAATTGGTTAAATCTTTAGCCATACGAATATTTCCTTTATTGATTTGAGATTTTTAAACTCTTTCCATTCGCACGCTTCGTTTTCTTTTGGATAGTGGGTTTTGAGATAGTTTTGGAGTTCTAAAGCTGTCATTCTCTTTTCCAATCACATAAGATTTTTCCTATTTTAGGGCTTTGTATCGTCATTTCCGTTTTCCAGTCACGTAAAAAAGATCCATTGATTGGATGATTTTATTCCTTATACTCCGAATATTCATCAAAAAAAGCCCCTCAATTTTTCTGATACAATATTTAAAACACAAAGGACTTAAAATGGCAAATGCGACTGTAAAAGTAAAGCCGTATCGTAGAGATGACGGAACAAAAGTCAAAGAACACAAACGAACTCCACCGGATGGGATTTGCAGCAATAATTTAAAACCAAAAAAATGTAAAAAATAAGTCTGTATCACGATTGATCTTGAATCATAAAAGGGAGAAATGATGTGCCTCCCTGCTAAAGTGAGGATATTATAGCAAATGCGATAGGGTTAAACTAATTTTCGGATTTTTACTGATTAGTGCAGGCGATTGTTAGCTGAAGTGGTGTTGGTGGACCCTAGCGGGATCGAACCGCTGACCTCGTCGCTGCCAGCGACGCGCTCTCCCAGCTGAGCTAAGGGCCCTTATTATTGAGGAATAAGAGATTGAGATTATACGGTGTGCTCTCTTAAATGTCAATGCGAGCTAAAGCAGTAAAGTTTTGTCGTCGGTGTGTCGATATAGAGTACATGAAAAAGTTAGCCCTAATAATCATATGCGGTGTCGCAAGTATGGCGTTGAGCGCGGAAGAATACACGATCCAAACGATCAGTGCTCTCAAAGAGAGTTCGATTACTCCCGCTTTTGAAAAAAAGATCAAAAAGACAGGTCTTCCCTATATTAAAAAAGTGGAGGGCGACCGTCATGTCGTATTGGTGGGAAGCTACAAAAAAAAGGGTGATACGAAACCCGATGTTAAAAAAGTGAGAAGTGGCGTAGTTCATGATGCATTTGTCCGTCCGATGGATAGAACGCATGCGCCTGCCGCTGTCGTCTCCGAGAAAGAAAAAACGGTGCATCCGGATGCAGCAAATCCGAATGTAAAAGCGGTGGCAGCAGTTGCTGCCGCAAGCCAGGATGCACAGGCAAAAGCGGCCGTTGTTGCCGTACAGAAAAAAGAGGAACTTCCGGTAACGCAGCCGGCTTCTGTCGCTGCGGCAAAGACAGCTCCTGCACAGGTTGTTGTGGTGTATGATCGCAATGCAGTCCGCAAGTGCGACATTTCCGAAGCGATTGAGTATTACAAACACTCACCTTATCACACGTTTCAGCCGGTTGCTTTACAGCGTTAAGGACGGCGTTCTGTAGCGCTGTAAAGACAATCCAGATCGATACTGTGTGCTTTTTTCGCCTCTGCATGGAGTGATTCGAAGAGTTCGGGGGCGTTTTCCCCATTGGCGGGATAACATGCGGTAGCAAAAGAGATCTGCGTGGTGAAAAGATCTTCGATCATCCGTTGAACAATTTTCGTACCGTAGCGGTCGGTATAGGGCATGACAATAAAATAATAGTGTTCGAAGTGGACGATTGAATCGGACGTACGCAGCAGGTTTGCGAAATTGGTATCGATCAGCGATTTGGAAACGTGGGATAAGTCGCAAAAAAGAATGGTGAAACTCTCTGAGCGATTTTCGTCCAGACGATTTGAGATACCGATGTTGAGTTCGACCAAAGCTGAAAAATCATAAAATGAAAACGCTACTCCTGCCATCTTGGGCTCCTTGCAAAATATCTTCGTCACATAGTATAACGTAAAGTTTTCTTCTGCGATTAAATAGGCAAGTCAAAAAAGAATGCCAATCCATAATAGATACTGTAGATTCCATAGATAAAAATTGCAAGCGCCGCGATGCGGTTCATTGTCTGGCGGAATGCGATCTCTTTGAAAAAGCTGACCGATTGCCCCAGCGCCAGAAGGGTCGGGACGGTAGCGAGACCGAATGCCGCCATGATGAGCCCTCCGTCAATAATAGAAGCGGAGGAAGCGGCTTTTGCGGCAAAGAAGAAGACAAAGCCGCAGGGGAAAAACCCGTTCATCACCCCCAGTGCAAAAAAACTTCCGATACCTTTGTTTTTAATGAGGCGCGAAAAGAGGGTCTTAAAGAGTGAAAAATTGGAAAAAGAGC